>ERZ827108.22-NODE-22-length-242685-cov-11.200713_pt1 | contig 242685 bp, 212 predicted proteins | sample MGYA00519921_ERZ827108 | MGnify/ENA primary metagenome ERZ827108 (study PRJEB31778, sample SAMEA3449258) | human gut metagenome | biome: human gut; feature: human-associated habitat; material: faeces | place: United Kingdom | collected 2010/2012 ... | reverse complement strand
TGGTATCGGCAACGATCTTGCCGGTCTCGTCAAGTATTACTGCCTTTGTGTAGGTAGAGCCTACGTCGCAGCCGCCGAAATATTTCATTTTTCTTTCCTCCAGTTTATTTACAGTGGTAAATCAGTACTCGTACTTGGGAAACTTGTCTATCTCGTAAGGCGCCTTGAGCATATCCTTGCGCTCCATGTTATCATAGTGCTTCTTGAGGAACGGCTCTACGACGTTGAAGAGAAGCTTGCCGTCGAGGTCAAAGAAGAACACGACGAACAGCGCAACATTTGCCAGAAGGGCAATGCCAATGAGCTTGCCGAAGAGCTTGCCGAGCTTGCAGCTGCTCTTGCACTTGCATTTTTTCATGTTTTCTTCCTCCTAATTACCATGTCATGGAGTCGTCAAAGTCAAGCAGAGACGGATCGAGCGGCTCTTCGTGCATGACGGTGCTCATGTAATCGTTGATTATGCGGCGGATTTCCATTCTGGAGACGGTGCGGCTGTCGGGCAGAGCATGCGGCATCCAGATCGCGGGGATGTTCCTGTCACGGAACTCGTCCTCGAACAGGCCGTGCAGACCCTGTGCGCCCTTGCACTGCAGCTGGTCATACATCATGACCATGTCGCAGTTGAACTTCTCTTTGTACTCCCACAGCTCGAAGAAGTGCTTCATGCCGCCGACGGCCATACGGCGCATCGGAGCCCACATATGGTACTGAGCCATATCTTCGAGGCAGTGCTCGTAGGTGTCAGTGCGGATGGTCATGTCGAACATCAGAGAGTCCATATTGATGATGACGTTCAGACCCCAGCAGTTGTAAGCCCAAGTGCACCAGTTGGAGTAATACAGAGGTGCGCAGGACCATGCAATGACTCTGTGGCGGGTGTTGGGGAAGGAGTCGATCTTCTTCTCAACGCACTTGTTGAGGATCTTACGAACCTTTGCGTCGACTTCATGCCACACGGGCAGATCGCCGTACTGGCTCTGGTAGATACGGTAGAGCGCCTGTGCAACGCCGTTGACGGGGTAGTAGTTGGTGTGTGCGGCAACGTCCCACTTCTCCCACTCGAACTCCTGCAGCTTGTTCTGGGACTCTATGCGCTCCTTGAGGACTTCCCAATTGAAGGGAACACCGGTCTGATCTTCAATGAACTTCCAGCACTCTTCGATCTCGTTCATGCAGTGCTTCTTGACCAGAGGATCATCGAAGAGCATGGGCATAGGCAGAGCGAAGAGGGGCTTGTCAAAGAACCAGTCCTGAAGCACGGAGGTAGAGACGGAAGCGTCGCAGGCCTCGTTGCAGGTGATGACCATAGGCGCGTAGTCGGGAACGTCGTCAAGGACAAACAGACCGGACTCAGCCTGGCACATCGGGCACGGGTCGCCGGGCAGACCGATGGACTGAACGGCGTCGATGTAGTTAAGGACGGTGTGGGAATTAACGTGGCAGGTGACAAAGTAGGGGATCATTTCCAGAGGAACGTTCTGGAACTTATCGGACCAGGGGTAGAACATACCGCCCCAGACGGTCTCGTTATGGGCAATGGTGTGATAGTATGCGTCGTTCTTCTTGCCGCCGTGCAGCTTGGTGTCTGCAACGAACATGCGCATGAACTGGACGATGGTCGCGTTGACCATGCCGCGATAGTGCCATGCGGAGGCCTTCAGAGCCTCGCCGCGCATACCTTCCATGCCGCGGTCGAACCAGTGCAGAACGGGCAGATAGGTCTGGCCGACCCAGCGGTAGCGCCATACGCCCTTTGCAAAGTTCACGACGCCGCCGTACTTCATAACGTCCATGACCATGTGGATGTAGTTATACAGCCAGATGTTATAGAAGTAGTACATCGTGTCCTTTACGCCGCGCCACTCTCTGTGCTTGTAAAGGCCGGTCTTATCTTCGCGGATGTCTCCCAGACGGCGCTCACCATGGGGCTTGCCGTACCAGAAGTCCTTCATCAGCTTCTTGTAATCAATGCTCTTCTTAGCCATCTTACTTGCCCTCCTGGATCTTCTTGATCTCAATGCTCTCGACAAAGGCCTGGAAGCGGGTACGCAGCTGGCCGGAGGCGGAATTTATGTATTCCTTCTCGATCGAGCACACCGGCAGACCGAAGTCACGCGGCAGCACGATCGTGTCTATGACGCGCTCATAGCTCCAGTATTCGCAGAACTTGTTGGAAGCGACTATGACGCCGTCGGCATGGTAGTCTCTGGCGAGGTCGGCAATGCGCTGCTTTCTTGCGCGCATGGTGTCCTGCGGCATGAAGCGCGGGCAGTTGGAGGTGTCGAGATAGTGGCGTGCGATAGCGTCAAGAGGCTCCTGGCCTTCCTTGACGACGATGGGGATACGGCTCTCGACAGCACCGTAGCAGTAACGGTCGGCAACGACTTCCGCGCCGCAGCTCTCGATGAGCTTAGTGAAGTCGGGGTCGTCGTTCTCGGAACCGGCAAGGACGACCTTGCAGCGGAACGGCCAGCGGTCGTCGGGCTCGCGGGTCTTGAGCTCCTCGGCGGTCTCGCGCAGGTAGGGGAGGATAAGGTCCTTCGGGCAGACCTGGCTGACAAGCTGGATGACGTGGAACTCATAGCCGGTGATGGTGGGGTTATCAAGCTTGCGGTAGTCGCCGATCTCGTTTATCAGGCGGCAGACCTCATTGTGGCGCTCGATGGTCTTCATGATGGCCTCATCGGAAACGTCGATGCCAAGCTTTTCATGCAGGGGCTGAAGAACATGGGCGCGCAGCTGCTCACGGAAGTGAGCATAGCCGTTCTCATTGTTCTTGAAGGGAACGTCGGAGAATTCGCAGAAGAAATTATCGTTGTTGATAATTCTCATATCCTTGACGGAGTCAAGGTGCTTCTGCTGAAGGTGCTCCTGGAAGCGGCAGGTGCCGGTGCAGGTCTCGGTCGCCATCTGCGCATCGAGGAAGTTGAAGCCGCCCTCGAGAGCTCTCTCAAGAAGGCTTCTTGCATAGTGGCAGACACGCGCGGACATATAGTAGGTCGCAATGTCAGGGGAAGTGCATCGCGGCGCTCTCAGTCTGACGGAGAAGCAGCCGGGCAGGTCGAGAAGAACTTCAGGCATGAAGTAGCAGGTGTAGCCTATCGCGTACTCGCCGTTGGCCTTGGCCTTCTGGACAAGCTCGTTATTGGCTTCCTGAAGCAGATTCTCAAAGTAGATCAGATGCTTGAGATCTTTCACAGATAACCCTCCAAATTTTTGTTTCCATTTTTCAGGGCGTGCAAAACACGCCCCCACTCACACGGCAATATTTTAACAAATCGTCAACAAACTGTCAATTGTTATTTGGGCAAAAGTGTCATAAAACACAACTTTTTTATATGCATACGCTATACAATTTGCTGATTTATGTCTAAACATGTGAACCTTTTATTAACAATCGAACTTTAGAGACAAAATTTCGGAAGTTATGTAACCCCTTTCGGCGAGCGCGCGTCCCTGTATCATCCGCTCCGTCCCGCCGCCGCGTCCATTTATCGCGGCGTTGATGCGTTTGGTCTCGCGGCGCAGGTCAACGGTTTTGCTGCCGATGATGTAACGCCAGCCGTCCTTGTCGCTGCCGGAGAATACCGCGGAGATGCCGCCGCATTTTTCCATCAGGAGATTCGTAAGCTCCCGCTGGGCGACCTCGTCGAGGATGCCGTCAAAGACGCAAATATTCCCATCCGTCGCCGCGGCGCTCTCAGCCTTCACACGTACCAACTCCGCGCTCAATGCTGCCACGCGCTCCTTGAGGCGCGTATTCTCGTCAAGTATCCTGCAGACCGCCGCAGCGACCTCGCCGCGCTTTGCGCTCAGCGCGCGCGATACCGCGGTCACGCCGGTCTGCACTGCGCGGTAATCCTCGACCGCATCCATCCCGCACACGACGCTCACGCGCACGCCGCCGCGGTGGCGCTGGCAGTCGAGTATCTTTATCACGCCCACCTCGCCGGTGCGCGAGACGTGCGGCGCACAGCAGGCGCAGCGGTCGACATCGCCGATCTCAACTATGCGCACATTCTCCGTCAGCTCAAGCTTACTGCGGTATTCGAGGTGCGCGAGCTCCTCCGCGTCCGGGAACCATACGCGCACCGGGATGTCGGCGCGGACGGTCTCGTTCGCGCGCTGCTCGATGTCCATGAGCTGATCCCAGTCAAGCTCACCGCTGAAGTCTATGGTCATGCACTCGGCACCCATGTGGAAGCCGACATTATCATAGCCGTACTTGCCGTGGATAAGCCCGGAGACGATGTGTTCACCCGAGTGGTTCTGCATACGGCGCAGGCGCTGTTCGGCGTCAAGACGGCAGGAAACGGCCAGCCCCGGCTCGAGCGGAGCGTCGGTATAGTGCAGTATCTCGCCGCCGCGCTCCTGCACATCGGTGACGCGCACGGAGCCGATATACCCCGTGTCGGCAAGCTGCCCGCCGCCCTCGGGGAAGAAGGCTGTCCGATCAAGAGTCACTGCCCAGCCGCTCTTTTCCCTGCGGCAATCGAGCACCTTGGCTTCAAAGGCAAACATATGGCTGTCGATATAATAAAGCTTTTCGGTCGTCATTTGCATTGCTCCAATCGTATTTATATATAGAGAGAATAACACCCAACGGCGGAGCATTCAAGGCTTTTGTGCAATAAAAATCCCCTGCCGCCAACTCATTGGTCGTTGGCGGCAGGGACGTTTTATTTATTCAGCTCTCGAGCACTGCGCGCTTGACCGCCGCGACGGAGGACGGAGAGACCGACAGCTCGTCAATGCCGGCGGACATGTAGAAATCCGTCAGCGCGGTGTTCGCCGCGGACTCGCCGCATATCCCGACCCATATACCGGCGTCGTGCGCGTTCTTCGCGGTCAGCTCGATTAGGCGCAGGATCGAGGGATCGGCGGAGTCGAACAGGTCGCTGACACGCGCGTTCATGCGGTCGACTGCCATGGTGTACTGCGTGAGGTCGTTCGTGCCGAGGGAGAAGAAGTCGACCTCCTTTGCCAGCACATCGCTCATGACCGCGGCGGCGGGAGTCTCTACCATGATGCCGAACTGGATGCTGTCACTGTAAGCTACCCCCTCGGCGTCGAGCTCCGCCTTGAGCCCGGCGATGATCTCCTTTATCTGCCGCACCTGTTCGAGGCGGCTTATCATCGGGAACATAACGTTCAGGTTCCCGTACACCGAGGCGCGCAGCAGCGCGCGGAGCTGGGCGCGGAAGATGTGCGGCTCCTTCAGGCATATCCTGATGGCGCGGTAGCCCATGGCGGGGTTGTCCTCGTTATCGATGCCGAAGTACGGTGCCTGCTTGTCGCTGCCGAGGTCGAGCGTCCTGATGACGACGGGACGCGGAGCGAGCCGGGAGAGCACTTCCTTATAGATATTGAACTGCGTCTCCTCATCGGGGAAGTCCTCACTGTTGAGGTATATGAACTCGCTGCGGAACAGGCCGACGCCGTCCGCACCGCTGGATATGACCGCGTCGATATCGTCAAGAGAGCCGATGTTCGCCACGACCAGCACCTCATGCCCGGACTTCGTCACAGCCTTGCGATCCTTGTACTGCGCAAGCTCCGCCTGCTGCGCCTTGAAGCTTGCAGCGCGGGCGTTGAAATCAGCAATGGCCGCAGCGTCAGGATCGGGAAGCACCTCGCCCGTGGAGCCGTCGATAGCGACGGTGCACTTCTCGGGGAGCGCGTCAAAATCGCTGCCCATGCCGACGATGCAGGGGATGCCCAGCGTCTTTGCCAGAATGACGGAGTGCGAGGTGACAGAGCCGTACTTTGTCACGAAGCCGAGCACCTTTGTCTTGTCCAGACGCACGGTCTGGCTCGGCAGCAGATCCTCCGCGGCGACGATCACAGGAGGCTCAAAATGCTCCCCGCCCTCGCTGATGCCCTTGAGGATACGGATGAGCCTGCCTGCGACATCGCGCACGTCGGCGGCGCGCGCCTGCATGTATTCGTCCCCATCCATCGCGAGGAACATCCCGGCGAGAGTATCCGCCGTCTGCTGCACGGCAAACTCCGCACAGTGACCGGCACCGATGCCGTCCTCTATGCCGTCGCAGAAATCGGGGTCGTCCAGCATCATGCGGTGGATATCGAACACCTGCGCGGTCGCCTCGTCCGTTTCCATCGCCATGTCATAGAGCGCGTCGAGCTCGCCAAGCGCGGTCTCCGCAGCGCTCCGGTATCTTTCGCGCTCGCCGCCCGGCTCATAGCAGGCGGTGCTGTCAACGGACAGGTCTGGCGCGCTGAGCCGGAAAAGCTCTGCGACTGCCGCGCCCGCCGAAGCGGCTATTCCCTTAAGCATAACATTTGCCTCCTTTGGTTCAATATGTTGCTGTCAGTTTACTATGGATATTATAGCAAAGTCAATGACCGCATATCCATAACAAAGCTGACAATTGTGAAAAATTGACAAATTCGGTCAAGCGCCTGCACTGGACAAAAGCGGACGCTCCATATTATAATCAAAGCATGAAAGCTGATGAACTGATAATTTACGCCGATATGGACGGTACGGCCCTCTCCGACTGGAGCCGCGGGCCTATCGTGCCGGAAGAGAACCTCCGCGCGCTGGAGAGCTTTGTCGCGCGGGGAGGGCTGTTCTCCATTGCCAGCGGGCGGCAGTACCCGGAGATCATGGACTTCTTCCCCGAGGGGCTTATCTGCGCGCCGGTCGTCTGCGGCAACGGGGCGATAGTGTATTCTCCGCACGATAAAAAGGTCGTGCGGGAAATCCTGCTGCCGGTCGAGTTTCGCCGGGAGGTACTGGAGCTGTGCGAAAAACGCACGGAGCTGGTGCTTGCCGCCGCCGATGAATACGGCATCTATCAGGTGCATACCTGGGACGGGCACCCTGCGCAGGACGGACTTATAAGAAGATACATAACGCAGGAGGATTTCCTCACCGGACCATACGTGAAGGCTTGCTACATCCTGCCTGATCCCGCGCTCATGCAGGGCGTGGAGGAGGCGACCGCACTCTTCGCGTCCTATGATCTTGTGACCGCCGCGCGCTCAAGCAGCATTTATCTTGAGATCATCCGCCGGGACGTCAGCAAGGCGGCGGGCATAGCCTACGCGCGCGAGTACATCGGGGCGGGGGAGCGGAAGCTTGCCTGCATCGGGGACTATTTTAATGACTACGAGATGCTTCGACACGCTGACATTGCCGCCTGCCCGTCGAACGCCGCGCAGGGGATAAAGGATATCTGCGATATCGTGACGTGCAGCAACGACGAGGGCGCAATTGCAGGGCTGATAAACGCGCTGTGCGGAGAATAAATAATGAAATAATGAACATGTGCGTGTCAAAGAATTAAAAATCACGAGCTAAAGTCAGCGACTCAAAGGCTTCCCCTTGAGGGGACGACCCAGGTCGCCTTCTCTTGTCTCTTCGAGACAATTCACCTTGAGCTGTCGCCATAGGCGACTGATGAGGTGGAAAAGCGGACTGCCGCTGCCAGCGGCAGATGAAGGCAGGCCGCTTTTTCCGCAGCCGCAGGCTTTGCGGGGCTTTGCAAATGCAGACCCGCAAAGCCTAACGCGGCAAGGTGGAAAAGCACAAAGTTTTGCCTGCAATACAAGTGTTTTGTGCATGCCAGACACCTCATCCGGTTCGCTTCACGAACCACCTTCCCCTCAAGGGGAAGGTGGTTGCGCCTTGTATTGTTTTTTGACAGTCTGCATGTGCGCGCCGCGGAATCGCGGCGCGCACAATTTTAATCCTTATCGTCATCCATCAGGTCGTAGTTAATCCCCTCCTCGGGAAGTTCCTCCTCGTCTGCCGCCGCGGGCTTCGGCGTGCGTTTGGCGGCCTTCTCCGCCTTCTTGTGCGCTCTCATGGCTTTGCGGTCATAGAGGTATTCGGGCACCGCTGCGTCGAAGCGCAGCGAGAGAAGCTGCGCAAGCTCCTTTGCCATGCGCTCCGCCGCGTAGCCCTTGCCGCTGCATATCACGGGGATCGCTGCAAGTTCAGCTCTGTCGCCGTCCAGAAGGACAATCACGCGGCTGACAGAGCCGTGTACCGTGACCTCACGACTGGAAACAGAGACGACGCCCTCGAGCGGTATCTCCACGCTCTGCATCCCGCACAGGCGGAGAGTCCCGCTGCCGGGGGCGTATTCGGCCTTTGAGGAGAACACGATATATACATACACCGCAAACAGCGCCGCCGCGGCGAGAAACGCAAGCAGGGCGCCGACGGAGAAACGCAGCGCCATCCACGCGATGCCCGCAGCGGCGATAACGACGGCGCATATGATGCAGCTCACCTTTGAGCCGCGGCTGACAAGTCTCAAAGTTTTCATAAAAACCTCCCGACGGATGCATAATTCAGCTTTGCTTATCATCTATGTTACCATAAAACTCGGGATGGTCAATCCATGATTTTGTTAAATATTAACACAATGTGTCAAAAACTTGATAGGCTAAAAAAACTCTGATATTATGCAGTTAAGGGACGCACAGTTGTGCATCATGCAAAGAAAACCAAGAAAGGAGATTCATGTTTTTATGGATTATCTTCGTATAGACGACCGCCTTATCCACGGGCAGATAGTCACCGCGTGGTGCGGTCACTTTAAGATCAATGAGATCATCGCCATTGACGATGCTCTTGCTGCAAACAAGACCCTGCAGTCGATAATGCTCATGGGCATTCCGAAGCAGTACAAGTCCCATGTTGTGACTATGGCCGAGGCGAAGGAGATATTCGCCCAGCCCTCCGACGGCAACCGCCTGTTCGTCACGCGCCTGCCGCAGGATCTGAGCAACCTGCGCGAGGAGCTTAAAAAGTGCGAGCTGGTCGTCATCGGCAACGCCGCAAAGAGAGCGGACACCCGCTTTAACCTCACCAAGGGCGGCGGCAGCGTGTTCTTTGCAAGCGAGGCGGACATCAAGCTGCTTGACGAGATCGCCGCGGACGGTGTAAAGCTCGTGTATCAGACGGTCCCGAAGTCCCCGTCGAAGGAGTGGCCGGATATCCGCAAGGGGATCAAGCTCTGAATCTGTATTTAAGGGCACTGCCCTGAAAATAAAAGTTTATAGGAGGAAAAGTCTATGAGCACTTTGCAAGTGATCCTTATCGCCCTGTTCATATACTTGGGCGCTATCGGATCAATCGTCGGCAATACCATCGGCTGGTACTGCCTTGGCCGTCCTCTCGTGGCGTCCTTCGTCGTCGGCATCATTATGGGAGATGTGCAGACGGCTATGCTGGTCGGCGTTCCCCTGCAGATCGCCTACCTCGCGAACGTCACTCCCGGCGGCGCAGTCGCATGGGATCTGTCCTACGCGACCTACGTCGGCACTGCAATGGCGATAGCCCTCAAGGGCACCGTCGGCGCAGGTGACGCGGCGGCTCTCATCGGTCTGGTCTTCACCGGCGCAGGTATCGGCGGCGTTGTCGGCGGCACGATGTGGAACGTCCACTACGCACTCGATGTATTCATCAACCGCTGGGCAAACAAGATCGCCGAGTCCGGCGACGCCAAGAAGATGTGGATGCCCAACATGATCGGCGGCTGTGGTATCGGCTTCCTGTGCCGCTTCATCCCGGCTGTCATCGTTCTCTCCGCCATTAACCTCGGCACCAACGTCGGCATCGCTATCCCCGGCTGGTTCACCACCGGCATCTCTGCCTTCGGCAGCATGATGGCTGCCCTCGGTATGGGCATCATCCTCTCCTTCCTCGTCAAGAAGGGCGTGCACTGGGCCATCTTCCTCGGCGGCTTCGTGCTTGTCACCTACTTCGGCATGAGCACTATGGCAGTCGCGGTCATCGCTGCGATCGTCGCTGTTATCTACTACTATGTCATCAGTAAGAGAGAGGAGGTAGCTTAATATGAAGACCGTCAGCAAGAAAACTCTTAAGAAATCCTTCCTCAACTGGTTCTTCTGGAATGGCTGCTCTCAGCAGGCTGAGACCATGCTCGGCATGGCGTTCGGTCAGTCCATGGCTCCCGTGATCGACGAGCTGTACGAAACCAAGGAAGATAAGGCTGCCGCTCTGCAGCGCCACATCACCCTGTTCAATACCGAGTCTCAGGTCGGCTCCATCTGCAACGGTATCGCGATCGGCATGGAGGAGCAGCTTGCAAACGGCAACGGCTCCGCTGAGTCCATTCAGGAAGCCAAGGTCGCCCTCATAGGCCCCACCTCCGCAATCGGCGACTCCCTCTGGGTCGCGACCATTATCCCCCTGCTGCTCACCATCTGCCTGTCCATCGCCAGCGCCATCCCCGGATCTGCATGGGTCGGCGCTCTGCTGTACATGATCATCTACCCGCTCGGCACCTACCTGCTCAGCTGGAAGCTCTTCAACCTCGGCTACAAGGCCGGTCTTGACGGCGTTCAGCGCTTCATGGCCTCGGGCGAGCTTGACCGCATTATGCAGGCGATCACCGTTCTCGGCCTGATCGTTGTCGGCGCTCTGACTGCAAGCTTCGTTACCTGCAATCTCAACATCGACATCAAGACCGCAGCACAGGTGTTCGATTCCGCTTCCGGTACATACGTTGAGGGCGTTATCTCCGTGTTCAATCTCGATAATCTGCTCAACAGTGTGTTCCCGCACATCGTTCCTCTGGCGCTGACCCTCGGCGTGTACAATCTGTACACCAAGAAGAACTGGACTCCTCTGGCCATCATGGGTCTGATCCTCGTTCTTGCCGCGGTGCTCACCGCTATCGGATACATCCCCGCAGTCGGTGCCTTCGCCTGATATAACGGACGGAGACTGACATAATAAAGCCAACGCAAACGGCCGACAGAATAAACCCTGTCGGCCGACGGTAAAACCAAAGGAGAAGAAAAATGGCACAACTCGAGTATATCAAAAAAATAACCGAAGTTATTGAGAAGATCGACAAGGAGCAGTCTGCGAACATCGCAGCCGCGGCTGACCTCTGCGCCGAGACTATCAATTCCGGCAAGCTCGTGCATCTGTTCGGCAGCGGCCACAGCGTCCTGCCCGTGCAGGATGTGTTCCCGCGCTACGGCGGCGTTGTCGGCTGGCATCCGGTCATGGATCCCAGACTTATGTGGAATAACGTTATCGGCCCCGGCGGCGCACGTGAGCTGCTGTGGATCGAGCGTCAGGAAGGCTACATCCAGAACTTCCTTCAGAGCTACAACTTCCAGGAAGGCGAAGTTATGATCGTCTTCTCCCACGGCGGACTGAACGCGGCTCCCATCGAGGCGGCGCTCTACGCCAAGGAGAGAGGCTTGAAGGTCATCGCCATCACCAGCGGCGAGAACTATGAGAAGGCCACCGCCACCCATTCCTCCGGCAAGAAGCTCGGCGACTGCGCCGATATAATGATCAGCAACTGCTGCCCGCTTGAGGATGCTCTTGTCGCTATCCCCGGCTATTACCAGAAGGTCGGCGCTTCCTCCACTGTTGCTGTCATCACTATTGCTCAGTCCATCGCTTCCGAGACCGCGCTGCGTCTTGAGAAGATGGGCCACAAGATGAACATCTTCGTTTCCCCGAACGTCACCGAGATCCCCAAGGACTATATGCAGGTCGTATACAAGGATTATCGCGACACCGTTTTCAGCAACTCCAACATGTAAGCTCCGGAATGTAACTCCGGAATATATGGACCTTTGGTTTCCGCGCGGCGGCATCGCCCGCCGTGCGGAAACCGAGGTAAAACGTGTCTCCCGGCAAGGCCGCCGTACAAGGGGCTTTTGTGGGAGACTTTACGTATAAGGAGGAACCTATGTCCAAGGTAGTCGTCATGGGTCACGGCGGTTACGCCACTGCCATGAAAAGAAATCTCGCCATGTTAGTCGGCGAGATGGAGGATTTTTATTACATTGATTTCAACGAGGAGGATTCTCTGGACATTCTTCAGGGTAAGCTCAATGAGCTCCTCGCGGGGATAGAGGACGCGGTGCTTTTCGTGTGCGACCTTGCGGGCGGCTCGCCCTTCCGCACGGCGGCGCTGTGCGTGTCGGAGCACCCGGGCTGGGCGGTCGTCGCGGGAGTCAATACCTCGGCGCTTTCGGAGCTCTCCTTCAATACGGAGCTCACGCCCGCGGAGCTTGCCAAGCTCGCCATAGACGTCACGAAGGACACCGTCATGGTGTTCCCGCCGGAGGAGTAAGCCATGAGCGCGGCGAGCGTCATTCTGGCGCTTTCTCTGCCGGGCGGCTACGCACTGCCTATGGGTATGTGCGTGCTGCTGATGATCCTTGTGTTCATCGCGCTCTACCTGCTGTCGCTTGCACGGGCGCAGTCGGAGCGGGAGCTTCGCGCGCTGCTCCAGCGCGACCCGCGGCTATACATCGAGCGGCTTGAGAATAACCGCCGGCTGAAGCTTGTGTTCCGCCCGGCAGTGCTGCTGCTTTATAAGCTTGAGGGCTACATGAGCCTTAACGACGACGGAAAGTGCCGGGAGCTTATCGCAAAGCTTGAAGGCATGAAGCTCCAGCCGCGCGACAGGCTCCAGTTCTATCAGACAAAGCTGTCCTTCTATGCCTACGCCGGTGACGGCGAGCTTGCGAAGGAGACGCTTACGCAGCTTGAGGACTTCCTGCATAAGTCCGGCGCGGACGAGGTCGACAAGTATAAGAAGCTGCTGCGTCAGGCGCGGCAGATCGTCGCGGTTTACGTTGATAAGGACATCTCAATGCTCCCGAAGCTTCAGCGTCAGGCCGCCGCAACGAAGGACGGAGCAGACCGCGGGCTGCTGCAATTTCGCATCGCGAAGCTTTCGCACTATGCCGGGGACGAGGATCAGACCGAGGTCTATCTGAACCGTGCAGCTAAAAACTTGAAAAATACGGCATATTCGGTTATAATAGATTCCGCTCTTGAGGATCACACCGTATTGGAGCGGTATTAGAAGCGGTATAAAAGATAAGGAGAAGATATGGTTTCTTTTGACTATCTGATCAATGACGCGATGGGGCTCCACGCAAGGCCGGTCGGGCTTGTGGTCAAGGCCGTCAAGCCTTATAAGGAGTCCGAGATCACCATAGAGCATGACGGACAGACTGCCGATGCGAAGCGTATGTTCGCAGTCATGGCACTGCAGGTCAAACAGGGTGAGAAAATAACCGTCACTGTCAAGGGCGGCGCGGAACAGGAGATCGCCGACGCTATCCTTGATATCTTCAAAACGGAGAAGCTTTGAGCCCAGAGAAGGGAGCCTTGGCGCATGGCCAATATTCTGATCAAAATGGCGGAGATCAGGGATCTGACCCCATCGGAGCGGCATGTTGTTGAATACATCCTTGACCATTATAAGGAAGTATGCAGCATGGGCATTGTGGAGCTCGGGGAAAAGACCTTTACCTCGACGACGACCGTGAAGCGCTTCTGCCGAAAGCTCGGCGTTGACAGCTATACGGATTTCCGTATGCTGCTGTCCGCCGCGCAGGATAACTACGCCTACCGCAGCAATATGAACGAGGCGCAGGCACCCGTCAGCCGGTACGATTCCGTGACGGAGATACTCGAAAAAGTCTCCCAGCAGAATGCGCAGTCCATCCTCAAGACGCGCGAGATAATTGACGCGGAGGAGTTCAGCGCGGTCGTGGACAAGATGGCCGCGGCAAAGCGCATCGACTTTTATGGGGTCGGCCCGTCAAACGTCGTCGCGCGTGACGCCCAGCTCAAGTGTGTCCGCCTGAAGATACAGTCCACCGCCCCGAGCGACAGGGTCTCCATGCTCACGAATGCCCAGGCCAATACCGAGGGCTGCCTTGCCTTCCTGATCTCCTACACCGGAGAGACGGAGGACATCATCGAGGTCGCGCAGACGCTGCGCCGCCTGCATGTGACGACCGTTGCGCTCACCTCCTCGACCAGCAACTCTCTTGCCAGCCAGTGCGACTATAAGCTGCGTGTGGATTCGAGCGAGAGCTGGGACAGACTCGGCGGCATGTCGAGCAGGATATCCACGCTGAGCATTATCGACGCGCTCTTCACCGCGCTGCTCAACACAAACTACGATCAGTACGTGCGCAACATGGCCGATACCTGCGTGGGCAACCGCGTCCGCGGGGAATAAGAATAATTGAACATAATAAAACCTCGAAGGAGCCGCGAATGATATCGCGGCTCCTTCGGGATTTTTGGAGTATATTGCGTGAGATAGGCGCTATCACATGAGGCTGTGGTAAAGACCGATGATCTCTTCGACGCTGGTGTCGCGCGGGTTGCCGGGACGGCATGCGTCGGCATAAGCGCTCTCTGCGAGGAACTGTACGTCCTCTTCCTTGACGATGCCCTTGAGGTCAGCGGGAATGCCGACGTCGACGGAGAGCTTCTTGACCGCGTCGATAGCGGCCTGACGGTACTGCTCCTGAGTCATCGCGTCAACGCCCTCAACGCCCATTGCCTTGGCAAGAGCCTTGTACTTCTCACCGGAGTATTCCTTGTTGTACTCAAGGCCAGTCGGCAGGATGATCGCGCAGGCGACGCCGTGCGGGGTGTCATACAGTGCGGACAGGCCGTGCGCCATGCTGTGGACTATGCCCAGGCCGACATTGGAGAAGCCCATACCGGCGATATACTGGCCGAGAGCCATGCCCTTGCGCCCGTCGGGATCGTTGTTGACTGCGTCGCGCAGGTTGGAGGAGATAAGGCGGATCGCTTCGAGGTGGAACATGTCGCTCATTTCCCATGCGCCCTTGGTGATAAGCCCTTCAATAGCATGGGTCAGTGCGTCCATGCCGGTGGCGGCGGTGAGCGGCGCGGGCATCGTGGACATCATGTCGGGGTCGACGACAGCGATCTCGGGGATGTCGTTAGTGTCGACGCAGACGAACTTGCGCTTCTTCTCAACGTCGGTGATGACGTAGTTGATGGTGACTTCAGCCGCGGTGCCGGCGGTCGTCGGGACGGCGATGGTGAACACAGCGTGCTTCTTGGTGGGAGCGACGCCCTCAAGTGAGCGGACGTCAGCGAACTCGGGGTTATTTATAATGACACCGACAGCCTTTGCGGTGTCCATGATGGAGCCGCCGCCGACGGCGACGATGCAGTCAGCACCGACGTCCTTGAACGCCTTGACGCCGTTCTGAACATTTTCGATGGTGGGGTTGGCCTTTATATCGGTGAAGAGAGCGTAATCAATACCGGCGGCCTTCATCGGGTCGAGGATCTTGTTGATCTCGCCGCTCTTGACAACGTGCTTGCCGGAGCAGACAAGAGCCTTCTTGAAGCCGCGGGCGGACAGCTCGGGGCCGATCTCATTAACAGCGCCGGAGCCGTGGTAGGAAACAGTGTTGAGAACTATACGATTGACCATTGTGAAACCTTCCTTTCGATTAACTGTAACATAGTGTTGACGTCATTGAATGGTCTTATTCGGACAGACGAGCGTACCGCATCGGAAGCTTGTCTATCTTTTAATCATGTTTATGATAGCACTTTTTTCCTTGGAAATTCAAGAGAGAAATGCATTTTCGGAAATTTGGTTAATCGGCACCCATAACTGCGCCGCAATGGATTACGGCTTTTGTGTATATTGATAGCAAATTAACAAAACGTTCATTATCTTAACGGTGCCAGTTCACGGAAAGCAATCAACTGTACGCTGCCTGCGAACATAACAAATCGCCGCTGTGCCGGTATGGACACAGCGGCGATGGACTCTAAACTGATAAAATCTTACGCAGTCTGAGTTTTCTTCTTGCCGATGAAGTGTACGGCAAGTCCGATGACCAGACCGAGCGCGGCAGGGCAGATCCAGCCGAGACCGAGGTGTGCAAGCGGAAGGTTTGCGTGTACAAAGTCGAGCACACCCTTGAGGTGCAGGGCGCTGATAACTCCGCTCGGCAGGCTTGCGCAGAGATCATAGAGCGCGGCAAAGAACGTGAAACCGATGACCCAGCGGTAGACCCGCTTGTCATGCCCAAAGAACTTCCCGCAGAGGGAGAGGAGAATGAGCACGATGGCCAGCGGATAGAGGAACATCAGGACCGGCAGGGAATAGCTGATGATGTTGCTCAGACCAAAGTTTGCAAAACCGAAGGCGACAACGCTGAAGATGATCGCCCAAGCGCGGTAACTCAGACACTTGAACATACCGGCGAAGGTCTCAGCACAGCTTGTGATAAGGCCGACGGAAGTCTTAAGGCAGGCGAGGGTCACGGTCGCGGCGAGGACGATAAGCCCCGGCGCGCCGAGGTAGTGCTTTGCGATCTGCGCGAGGGCAACGCCGCCGTTTTCCGCGCTTGCCGTGACGCCGCGGCTGTGTACGCCGATGAGCGTCACAAAGAAGTAGATGACCGCCATCAGCAGGCAGCTAAAGATACCGGCGCGCACGGTGTTGGAAGCGACGGCGTCGCCGTCCTCCACGCCGAGGCCGCGTATAACGTTCACGACCACGATGCCGAAGGCAAGGCTCGCGAGCGCGTCAAGCGTGTTGTAGCCCTCAATGAAGCCCTCAAAGAAGGGGACGGTGGCATAGTCGCCAGCAGGCTCAACCTCGGAGATGGCAGCGCCGGGGTTCACGAGCGTGACGACAACAAGGATGCCGAGGAAGAGCAGGAATGCGGGGTTGAGTATCTTACCGACCCAGACCATTATCTTGCCGGGGTAGAGCGAGAACAGCAGCGCCGCGACGAAGAAGGCCAGCGAGAACAGCAGCAGGTACAGCGAGAGCTTATCCGAGCCCTGCGGGATGATCTGCTCGATACCGACAGTGAAAGAGGTCGTTGCGCAGCGGGGGATCGCGAAGAACGGCCCTATCGTCAGGTACAGCGCGCAGGTGAAGAAATAACCGTATGGGCGGCCGATGCGGCTGCTCAGCTCAAACAGACCGCTGCTGCGGCTGATGCCGAGCGCCGCGACGCCGAGCAGCGGCAGACCGACGCCGGTGATGATGAAGCCGATGAGCGCGGGCCACATGTTGCGACCGGCCATCTGCCCCATATAGACAGGGAAAATCAGGTTCCCCGCGCCGAAAAACATGCCGAATAGCATGCTGGCAATGTAGATATATTCGCTTTTGCTGAGACTTTTTTTCATGGGAAGACCCATCCTCTCGTAAATCTCTCTATCCCCGCAATTGCCGATGGCAATCGGAAATTAACATAGATGATAACATTTCGCTGCACGAAAGGCAACACAAATTATTTAATGGGGGCATTACTTAATGTAATAAAACGCAAAGATATTTGCATTGGCGGCGGATGTCTGATATTATTGACGCAAAGAAAACAATACTGGAGGCGTTTTCCACGGAACATAATTTTAGAGACGTCGGGATAAAGGACGGCCTTGAACGGCTGCTGTTGAGTAGGCTCACCCAGCAGGAGGTAAAGGACTGGATAAGGAACTATGCCGCACCGTATAAGGAGCTGATGGCATATTACCGCTGCGCGATGATGGAGGTCGCGACGAAGTTCCAGGTGCTCGATGAAGAGCTGTCCCTGCAATATGACCGCAACCCCATTGAGTCGATAAAGACAAGGCTCAAGTCGCTTGAGAGCATCGCGGATAAGCTCAGCCGCCGTGATCTGCCGCTGACCGTGCAGAGCATCGAGAACAATATAAACGACGTCGCGGGCGTGCGCGTCATATGCGCGTTCCCTTCGGATATCTATATGTTGTCCGAGGCGCTGCTGAAGCAGGACGATATACACCTTATACAAAAGAAAGACTATATCGCAAACCCCAAGGATAACGGCTACCGCAGCCTGCATCTCATCATCGAGACGCCGATCTTTCTGCATGACCAGAAAAAGCTGATGAAGGTCGAGGTGCAGTTCAGGACGATATCCATGGATTGGTGGGCAAGTCTTGAGCACAGGATCAGATACAAAAAGGATCTCCAGATGGAGGAGGGACTGCACAGGGAGCTGTTTGAATGTGCGGAACAGAGCGCGGAGCTTGACCGGCGCATGGAGCGCATACACCGCGCGGCAGAGACGCTGCGCACCGAGGAATGACGCGGCACTTTTTACAATGTATAAAGCATTCACGACAATTTACATTGCATAAATTTCATGTATAATACTGCCAAAGAAAGTAAGGTGACAGCGCTTTGAAGACGCTTATATACGGCGGCAGGCTAATAGACCCGGCAAACCGTGTCGACGGCAGACTGAACCTGCTGATAGAAGACGGCAAAGTTGCCGATGTCACGCGGGATATGCCGCAGGCTGACAGGCTCATAAACGCCGAGGGCAAAATAGTCTGTCCCGGCTTTGTGGATATACATATGCATGAGGACCCCATCGAGCCTGACGGGAGGATATACTCCGACAGCGGCAAGGCAATATTCAACTGCATGCTGCGCATGGGCGTGACGACGGCTGTCGGCGGCAACTGCGGCCTGAGCTGCTGCAACCCTGCGGACTATCTTGACATAGTCGACCGGGACGGCGCGGCGGTAAACGTTGCGATGCTGGCAGGGCACGCATGGTTCCGCGAGCATGCGGGAGCCACGGACCGCTACGGCAAAACGACGGCGGCACAGCGCGCGCAGATGCATGAGGAAATAGCTGACTGCCTCCGCCGCGGCTGCTTCGGCGTGTCATACGGGATACGCTATGTCCCCGGCCTTGACGAGGAGGAGCTGCTTGAGACGGCCTCACCCTGCCGGGACTATGGGCGGCTTATTGCCGCGCATATCCGCTCGGACGCGGACGAGGTGTTCGATTCCGAACGCGAGCTGCTTGAAATCGGACGAAAGCTCAATATACCGGTGCAGGTGTCGCATATCGGCAGCATGGCGGGCTTCGGGCAGATGGAGGAGTTTTTGCGCATCACCGATGAATACAGGCTCTGCGGTCTTGACGTGAGCTGCGACTGCTACCCCTACTATGCCTTCTCCACCACTCTCGGCTCCACTACCTATGACGACGGCTGGATGGAGCGCTACGGCTGCGGCTATGACGCGGTCGAGCTGTGCGAGGGCGAGTATAAAGGTCAGCGCTGCACCGAGGAGATATTCAAAAAGGTGCGCCGCGAGATGCCCGAGTGCCTGACCGTGTGCTATGTCATGCGTGAGCGGGACGTCGACCTTGCGCTGAGCCATCCGAACGTGATGCTCGCAAGCGACGGCATCATGTCCCACGGCCAGGGACACCCGCGTGCCGCCGGGGCGTTCCCGAGGCTTATCACGCAGTTCGTGCGGACGGGGAAGCTCGGTATGTATGAGGCGGTGAACATGATGACGACCATGCCCGCAGACAGACTCGGCCTTGCAAGCAAGGGTCGGCTGAACGTCGGCGCGGATGCTGACGTCGTCGTCTTTGATCCGGAAAAGATCAGCGACTGCGCAAGCTTCAGCGAGCCTGTGCTGCCGCCGGTCGGAATAGACTGTGTACTGATAGGCGGCGAAATCGCCGCGAAGGACTGCCGGATAGTTGACCCGAGGCTCGGCAGAAGCGTAAGGAAAGTGTAAGAAATAGGAAAGAGGAGGAAAGAAAAATGCAATTCGGTTTCTGGTCTGTCGTCCCGCCGCTGCTGACTATAGTTCTGGCGCTGGTGACGAAAAACGTGTTCATCTCCCTGCTGATAGGTATCTTTGTCGGCTCAATGGTGCTCTGCAACGGCGCGCTGCTGGCGGGTCTCAACGAGACCTTTTACAGCTTCATCCACACCTTTGAGAGCAACAGCAACACCATCGTGCTTGCGTCCTTCCTGCTGATCGGCGCGCTCATTTACCTCATTGAGAAGTCCGGCGGCATCGACGGCTTCACCGAGGTCATGCTCAAGAAGCGCGCGCTCATCAAGTCCAAGCGCGGCGCAAACCTTTTCACATGGCTGCTCGGCATCATCATCTTCACCTCCGGCTCTCTCAGCTGCATGGTGACCGGCTCTATCTCCCGCCCGTTCAATGACGCGCTCAAGGTGCCGCATGAGAAGTCCGCGTTCATCATCCATGCGACGTCTACTCCATGGTGCGTGCTCTTCCCGCTCAGCGGCTGGCTCGCCGCAATGACCGGCTACCTCACCTCCGGCGGCGTCGCCGAGGGCGAGGCGATATCCGTGCTGCTCAAGTCCATCCCGCTGAACTTCTACTGCATCCTTGCCGTGTTCGGCACGCTTGCGGTATGCCTCTTCAACATAAACTTTGGACCGATGCGAAAGGCCGAGGAGCGCGCCGAGAAGACCGGCGAGCTTGACGAGCCGGGTCACGGCGGTGCGCTCAGCGATGCTGCCGATAAGGTCAGCGACGCAAAGCCCAGAGTCATCAACATGGTCCTGCCGATGTGTGTGCTCATCGTGACCATCCTTGCCACCCTCACCGTAACCGGCAACGGCAACCCGACTCAGGGCGCAGGCATGCAGAGCCTGCTGTGGGGCTGCGTCCTCGCCGTACTGACGATCTGCATCCTCTGTGTCGCGCAGAAGCAGTACACCGTTGAGAGCGTTATAAACGAAATGTTCAAGGGCATGGGCACTATGCTGCCGATGGCGGCGGTGCTGCTCTTCGGCTTCACTATGGGCAGCCTCGTCAAGAGCCTTGACACCGGCAATTACCTCACCGCCGTGTTTATGGGTGTGCTCACCCCGGCGCTGCTGCCGATGCTGAGCTTCCTGCTGTGCATGCTCCTGTCCTTTGCGACCGGAACCTCTATGGGCACGATGGCGATAATGTCCGTTATCTGCCTGCCGATGGCAATAAACATGGGCGTCAATATCGAGCTCGTGGCCGGGGCTATCTTCGGCGGCTCCATCTTCGGCGACCACTGCTCCCCGATATCCGACACGACCATAATGTCCTGCGCGACCTCCGGCTGCGACATCATCGACCATGTAAAGACCCAGATCCCCTACGCTGCGATATGCGCGGGTGTGTCGATCGTACTGTATACGGTGCTCGGATTCGTGATGTAAGACTGAAAAAGATAAAAACTCTACATATAATAGCTTCCGCAGAGTATATCTCCGCGGAAGTTATTTTTACTTTACGGGCATTTGCCTGAAGTCCTTGACCTGCCACGGCTTTAATGATAAAATACACTGTCTTAATATGTGATAATTATCCCCCGTGACCGAAAGCGGCAGGGAGGGAAACGGAGACTGATATGTGGATCGCAGATAAATGGCAGGATTTTGAGCTTATAGACTGTTCCAAGGGGGAGAAGCTGGAGCGCTGGGGGCGCTATTACCTCGTGCGCCCGGACCCGCAGGCAATATGGGATACCCCGCGCCGCAACTCACACTGGAACGACCGCGACGCGCGCTATCGCCGCAGCGAGACTGGCGGCGGCAGCTGGGATAAAGGACGCCTTCCGGAGAACTGGAAGATACGCTACGGTGAGCTGACCTTTAACGTCAAGCCCATGAACTTCAAGCACACCGGGCTCTTCCCCGAACAGGCCGCGAACTGGGACTGGGCGATGCGGAAGATCCGCGCCGCCGGTCGGCCTATCAGCGTCCTGAACCTCTTCGGCTATACGGGTGCTGCGACCGTCGCCTGCGCGAAGGCGGGGGCGAGCGTGTGCCATGTGGACGCGGCAAAGGGTATGGTCGCGTGGGGCAAGGAGAATGCTGCGGCCTCGGGACTCTCTGACGCGCCGATACGCTGGATCGTTGACGACTGCGCAAAGTTCGTCGAGCGCGAGATACGCCGCGGGCATAAATATGACGCTATCATTATGGACCCGCCGTCCTACGGGCGCGGCCCCGGCGGCGAGGTCTGGAAGCTTGAGCAGAACCTCTGGCCGTTCGTGTCGCTGTGCGCCGGGGTGCTGTCGGACGAGCCGTTATTTGTGCTCATCAATTCGTATACTACCGGGCTTTCCGCGTCGGTGCTCAGCTATGTGACGGAGAGCATATTCACAAAGAAGTTCGGCGGCAGCAGCGAGAGCCAGGAGCTCGGCCTGCCTGTTACCGACAGCGGACTGTATCTCCCCTGCGGGGCAAGCTGCCGCTGGGAGGCATGAAAGGAAATTTGCCTTGGACGCGATCATCAGGTTTGAAAATGTACATTACACCTATCCCGGGGACGAACTTGAGAGCCTCTGCGGGATAGACCTTGAGATAGAAAAGGGCAGCTTCGTCGCCGTGCTGGGGCATAACGGCTCCGGTAAGTCGACCCTTGCAAAGCACATGAACGCTATCCTTGTCCCGGACGAGGGGCGCGTGACGGTCTGCGGGATCGACACCGCCGAGGAGGAGCGCGTCATTGATGTGCGCCGCAACGTCGGCATGGTGTTCCAGAACCCGGATAACCAGATCGTCGCAAACGTCGTGGAGGACGATGTGGCCTTTGCCCCGGAAAACCTCGGCGTCGCGCCGGAGGAGATCCGCCGCCGCGTGGATGCGGCTCTCGGCCAGGTCGGCATGTATGAGCTGCGCCAGCATGCGCCGCACCTGCTCTCGGGCGGGCAGAAGCAGCGCGTCGCGATAGCGGGTGTCATTGCAATGGAACCGGAGATAATCGTACTTGATGAGCCGACCGCCATGCTCGATCCGCAGGGGCGGCGCGAGGTCATCTCGACCGTGACGCGGCTGTGCCGTGAGAAGGGCATGACCGTCGTGCTGATAACGCACCACATGGATGAGTGCGTCGGCGCGGACAGACTTATAATAATGTCAAACGGCAGCATCGTTTCTGACGGTACGCCCGAAAAGGTCTTTGCCGACGCCGCGCTCATGGAGCGCGAGGGGCTGACCGTACCGGAGACGACGCGGCTGCTGCACGATCTCAGGAAAGCGGGCTTTGAGCTCGATACCGAGGCGCTCGGAGTGGACGCCTGCGCCCGCGAGATCGCGGCGGCACTGAAGCATTAAAGAGAACGGAGACTCTTAATAAATGGCAGAGATAAAGACGGAGCGCCTGTGCCACGTATACAGCGTGGGCACTCCTTTTGAAAAGGCGGCGATCGAGGGCATTGACCTCACACTCCCGCAGGGGCAGCTGATCGGCGTGATCGGTCACACCGGCTCCGGGAAGTCCACCTTTATACAGCACCTCAACGCGCTGCTCCAGCCCACATCGGGCGCGGTGCTCTGCGGCGGTGAGGATATCAATAAGGATAAGTTCACCCGCAAGGCGATAAGGTTCAAGGTCGGGCTCGTGTTCCAGTACCCGGAGTACCAGCTCTTTGAGGAGACGGTGTATAAGGACATCGCTTTCGGCCCGACGAACATGAAGCTCTCCGAGGAGGAGATCGACAGCCGCGTGCGTGAGGCCGCGGGCTTCACCGGCATCGATGAGGAGCTGTTCGAGCGCTCCCCGCTGGAGCTCTCGGGCGGGCAGAAGCGGCGCATAGCCATCGCGGGCGTCATCGCGATGCGTCCGGAGGTGCTCGTGCTCGATGAGCCGACCGCGGGGCTCGACCCCGCCGGCTGCCGGCAGATACAGGAAAACCTCTGCGCCTACAGGGAAAAGACCGGCGCGACGGTCATCATCGTCAGCCACAGCATGGACGATGTTGCGCGCCTTGCCGAGCGCATACTTGTCTTTGACAAGGGGCACGTCGTCATGGACGGTACGCCCGAGGAGGTTTTTTCAAGACCCGAGGAGCTTACCGGCATCGGCCTTGACGTGCCGCATGCGACGGAGCTTGCAATGGCGCTGCGCCGCCGCGGCGTCGCGCTGCCGGAGAGCATATATACGCATGAGCAGCTGCTTGCCGCCATCCTTAATATAAAGGAGGCGGGGAAATGCTGAAAGATATTACTCTCGGCCAGTTCTTCCCGGGCAATACCATCGCGCACAGGCTCGACCCGAGGACAAAGCTCATCCTCGTCGTGGTGTATATCGTCGCGCTGTTCCAGACCTCGGGCTGGATATCCTACATCTCCGTCACCGCGGCGACCGCCGGGTGCATGGCGGCATCGAAGATAAAGCCGGGCAGCATCTTCAAAGGGCTCAAGCCAATGCTGTTCATAATCGCGCTGACGGCGCTGCTCAACATCTTCTATACCGAGGGCACACCTGTGCTCCCCGGCTGGATCGTGACATGGGAGGGCATCGCGCGCGCGTTCCAGATGGTGCTGCGCATCGTCCTGCTCATTACCGGAACCTTTCTGCTGACCTACACCACGAGCCCCATCGCACTGACTGACGGGATGGAGCTGCTGTTTGCGCCGCTCAAGAAGATAAAGGTCCCCGTGCATGAGATGACGATGATGATGAGCATGGCGCTCAGGTTCATCCCAACACTCATCGAGGAGACGGACAAGATCATGTCCGCGCAGAAGGCGCGCGGGGCGGACTTTGAGACGGGCAGCCTTATGAGCCGCGCGAAGGCGCTGCTGCCGGTGCTGGTGCCGCTGTTCGTGTCGGCATTCCGCCGCGCGGACGAGCTCGCCATCGCAATGGAAAGCCGCTGCTACCACGGCGGCGAGGGGCGCACAAGGATGAAGCACCTTCAGATGCAGGGCATCGATTGGGCAGCGCTCATCGTCGGTGCGGCATTTCTCGCCGGGATAATAGTTTTGAAGAAGTTCGGACTTTGACTATGAAAAATATTGCTCTGCGCCTGCGCTATGACGGGAGCCGCTACCACGGCTGGCAGATCCAGAAAAACGAAATAAGTGTTGCCCAGACCGTTGAGGAAGCGCTGGAAAAAGTGCTCGGCACACGCACGAAGGTCGTCGGCTGCGGCAGAACTGACGCGGGAGTCCACGCGCTGCGCTACTGCGCAAACTTCCATGCCGAGACGAACATACCAATGGAGCGTATGCCGCTCGCGGTCAATTCCCGTCTGCCGGACGATATCGCCGTGACGGACGCGGTCGAGGTCGAAGAGAACTTCAACGCGATCGGCTCGTGTATAAAAAAGGAATATATATATAAAATACACAATAGCAATATCCGCGATCCGTTTCTTAAAGACCGCGTCTGCTTCTATCCGCAGCGGCTTGATATGGAGCAGTTCAGCCGTGCCGCCGCAGCTTTCGAAGGCACGCACGATTTTAAGGCCGTGCGCAGCGTCGGCACCGAGACGAAGACCACCGTGCGGACGGTCTATTGGTGCCGCGCCGAGAAGGAAGGGGACATCATCACCGTCTCCATCTGTGCCGACGGCTTCCTGTACAATATGTGCAGAGCCATGGTCGGCACTATGGTCTACGCGTCCTACGGCAAACTTCGTCCGGAGGATATCCCGGCGCTCCTTGAAAAGGGAGACCGGCGTCTCACCGGGCCGACCATGCCGCCGCAGGGATTATATCTCAACCGCGTCTGGTACGACGGCGCGGCGGGTGAAATGATGAGTAAGGATTGAGAAAAAACACAGCCTTATCTTTCCGGTTATTAATGCTATATTTGTTCATAAACTTGTGATACAGTAATAGCTGCCGGGTAAGAAGAGAAAACAGGCGGCACGCCGCCGGCATATACAAAGGATGGCAGGTACATATGAGAGCTATCATTGACATCGTACTGATACTGATAATTGCCCTGTGCACGTGGAACGGCTACAAGAAGGGGCTCGTCGGGGGTATCGCCGGGATACTCGCGATAATCATCGCGCTCTTCGGCGGCAGTCTCCTCGCTTCGGCCTATTCGCATGAGATAGTCCCGGCGGTCGAGCCTTTTGTCGACGGCTATGTGGACTCCTCAAAGAACCGCGACGCCATTCTTGATAGAATGGGCTACGGCAGCAGCGACCTTTCACTTGAGGATATCCTCGCACAGGATTCCTCTCTGCGCTATGACTATGCCTATGAGTGCTTCACCGCGATGGGACTTTACGAAAAGCGCGCCGAGGAGCTTGCGGGCGACGCTGTGAGCCTTGCCGATACCGACGGGGTCACTATGACCAAGGCGGTCGTCTCCGTCCTGTGCGATACCCTTACCCGTGTGGGACTCATGGTCGTAGCGTTTCTCCTGGTCCTTATCCTGCTCGTGGCGCTCGGCAATGTAGGGAACCTCTCGTTCAGGCTGCCGAACATGGAGGGCGTGGACGAAGTAGGCGGCGCGATAATGGGCTTTATCAAGGGCTTTCTCTACTGTGTGCTCCTGTGCTGGCTCCTGAGCTTCATGGGGCTCGTCATCGGCGCGGAGACCATGTCCCACACGACGCTCGGCCGCTTCTTCCTGATTTTCGATTTTCTGACCGGCGGTCTTTTGTAAGAAATATATATAAGATATTCGGAGGCAATAAATGCAGCCTACAATGTGCTCACGCTGCGGCAAGAACGTTGCCGTGGTATTCATAACCAAGATCGAAAACGGCCAGGCCAAGAACGAAGGCCTGTGCCTTAAATGCGCCCGCGAGCTGCACATCAAGCCCGTGGACGATATGATAAACAAAATGGGCATCACCGATGATGAGCTTGACAATCTCACCGGCGAGATGATGAGCGCCCTCACCGGCGGGGAGGACATCGCCCCAGTCGACGATGACGGCAGCGACGAGGAGGACGACGGCAAGACCGCGACCTTCCCGTTCCTCAACCGCCTTTTCGGCGGCGGCCCCAGCGCCTCGGCATCAAACGAGAGCCAGAACCAGGGCGGAGAGCCGCGCCGCGGCGAGACCAAGGAGAATCCCCCCAAGGGCGGCAAGCGCAAGTTCCTTGATAATTACTGCATCGACCTCACCGCCCGCGCCCGCGAGGGTAAGCTCGATACGATGATCGGCCGCGAAGAGGAGCTTGAGCGCGTTATCCAGATCCTCAACCGCCGCCAGAAGAATAACCCATGCCTCATCGGTGAACCCGGCGTCGGCAAGACGGCTATCGCCGAGGGACTTGCGCAGCGCATCGCCATGGGCAATGTCCCGGCGAAGCTCCAGAATAAGGAGGTCGACCTGCTCGACCTGACGGCGCTCGTCGCGGGTACACAGTTCCGCGGCCAGTTCGAGAGCCGCATGAAAGGTCTTATCGAGGAGATAAGAAAGCACGGCAATATCATCCTTGTCATTGACGAGGTACACAATATCGTCGGCGCGGGCGACGCTGAGGGCAGCATGAACGCTGCGAATATCCTCAAGCCCGCACTCTCCCGCGGCGAAATCCAGGTGATCGGCGCGACGACCTTTACTGAGTACCGCAAGCACATAGAGAAGGACTCCGCGCTTGAGCGCCGCTTCCAGCCCGTCACCGTGGCGGAGCCGTCGGTCGAGGACAGCGTGAAGATCCTGCGCGGCATCGCGCACTATTATGAGGATTACCACGGCGTCACCATCTCCGATGAGATGTGCCGTCAGGCCGTCGTCATGAGCGAGCGGTATATCACCGACCGCTTTCTGCCCGATAAGGCTATTGACCTTATCGATGAGGCCTGCTCCGATGTGAACCTCAAGAATAAGGACATCAACCGCCGCATGGAGGCCGAGCGCGACCTTGAGAACATACGCTTTGAGAAGGACGCCCTCACGTCCGACAGCCGCGAGCTTACCGATGAGCAGCAGGATCAGCGCTATGCCCGCATCGCGGAGCTCAAGAGCAAGGAAATGCAGCTTGAAAACGAGTTGAGCGAGCTTGATAAGAACCCGCGCCCCGCTCTGACTACCGATAACCTCGCCCGCATCATCGAGCTTTGGACGAAGATCCCCGCCTCCACCATCAAGGAGGATGAGTTCGAGCGCCTTGCGAAGCTTGACGAGCGTTTGAAGGAACACATCGTCGGTCAGGATGAAGCCGTGAACGCCGTCTGCTCCGCAATAAAGCGCAGCCGCGTCGGGCTCCAGGTCAAGCGCAAGCCCGTCAGCTTCATCTTCGTCGGCGGCACCGGAGTCGGCAAGACTGAGCTTGTCAAGCGCCTTGCAGCGGATATGTTCGATTCTCCCGAGTCGCTCATCAGGCTCGATATGTCAGAGTTCATGGAGAAGTTCTCCGTCTCGCGCATCATCGGCTCGCCTCCCGGCTATGTCGGCTATGACGAGGCCGGCCAGCTCACCGAGAAGATACGCCGCAAGCCATACAGCGTCGTGCTGTTTGACGAGATCGAAAAAGCGCATCCGGATGTTATGAACATCCTGCTCCAGATCCTTGACGACGGCCGCATCACCGACGCGCAGGGCAGGACAGTGAACTTTGAAAACACCATAATCGTCATGACCACGAACGCCGGCAGCAACAACAAATCCGGCAGCGTTGGCTTCGGCGGCTCGATAAGCGACATGAGCCGTGAGCGCACCATGAAAGCGCTCAACGAGTTCCTGCGCCCCGAGTTCATCAACCGCGTCGACGAGGTCATCTGCTTCAACCAGCTCACGGAAGAGAACTTCCGCGCCATTGCGGGGCTCATGCTCGGCGAGCTGCGCGATGTGATGAAGGAAAAGAACATCGCCCTCACGTGGGACGACAGCCTTGTCGACTACCTCGTGGGGAAGGCCTACTCCGTCACCTACGGCGCGCGCAACCTGCGCCGCACTATTCAGAAGGATATCGAGGATGTCCTTGCCCAGCGGATCGTTGAGAACCGCGGCAGGGAGATAAAGAGCATCGCCATGTCCGCGCAGGACGGTGCAGTGACTATCGCAATCGGAGAGTGAGACTATGGAAAGACTGCAAACTGTTCTCGGTGATATAACCAAGCAGAGCGTTGACGCGATCGTGAACGCCGCAAACTGCTCGCTGCTCGGCGGCGGGGGAGTTGACGGCGCGATCCACCGCGCCGCGGGGCCCGAGCTTCTGGCCGAGTGCCGTACACTGCACGGCTGTGAGACCGGCCAGGCGAAGATAACAAAGGGCTATAGGCTCCCCGCAAAGCATGTTATCCATACCCCCGGCCCTGTGTGGCACGGCGGCAATAAGGGCGAGGCTGAGCTGCTTGCCTCGTGCTACCGCTCCTGCCTGACCCTTGCATCGGAAAACGGCTGTAAGACTGTGGATTTTCCATCGATAAGCACGGGCGTGTACCATTTCCCGCTTGATAAGGCGGCGGCCATTGCCTGCAGGACCATCAAAGAATACCTCAAAGCCCACCCGGAGATAGAGCGGGTGCGCATGGTCTGCTTTGATGAGCGCACCAAGGCCGCTTACGATTCCGCAATAGCCGCGCTGGAGGCGAATGCATGAGCAGAAAGCTCATAAAGCTGCAATATAACTCTCCCGTCGTGCTGACCTTTGCGCTGCTGTCGCTCGCGGTGCTCTGGCTTGATGGGCTCACCGGCGGGAAGAGCACCCACGCGCTCTTCAGCGTGTACCGCTCGTCCTTTGCCGACCTCGGCACATATCCGCGCTTCATCCTGCACGTGCTCGGCCACGGCAGCTATTCGCACTATATCGGCAACATGATGATGATCCTCGTCGTCGGCCCTCCGCTTGAGGAGAAGTACGGCAGCCGCCCGCTGTTCTGGGCGATCTTCCTCACGGCCTTTGTCTCAGGCATGGTGCATTGGCTCTTCTTCCCCGGCACGGCTCTGCTCGGCGCGTCGGGCATCGTGTTCATGATGATCGTCATGTCCTCGCTTGCGGGGATGAAAAACGGCTGCATCCCCATAACGCTGATCCTTGTGCTGGTGCTCTATATCGGCGGCGAGATCGTCGACGGCGTCATGCTCAAGGATAATATATCCCAGCTCAGTCACATCGTAGGAGGTATTTGCGGTGCCTTCCTCGGAATAAGCATGAGAAGGTGAGCCTATGGAAAACCTGCTTATCAGCGCCTGTCTGCTGGGCGTCGAATGCAAATACTCCGGCGGCAGCAACGCCCTGCCTGAGGAGACGATAGAAAAGCTTCGCACACGGTATCGGCTCATCCCCGTCTGCCCCGAGACGGCAGGCGGACTGCCCACCCCGCGCGACCCGAGCGAGCGGCTCGGCGAGCGTGTCGTGAGCTGCCGCGGTGCGGACGTTACTACACAATTTAAAAAGGGCGCGGAGGCTGCGCTCACACTTGCCAGACGCTATGGCTGTACCACGGCGCTTATGAAAGAGCATAGCCCCTCATGCGGCAGCGGGCTTATTTATGACGGCAGTTTTTCGGGAAAACTTGTCAAAGGCGACGGATGCGCGGCAGAGCTTCTCAAGGCCGCAGGCGTGTCCGTGGTCGGAGAAAATATGACAGAACTGTTAACAATGGCCTGCAAAGCAGAATAAGGCAAAAATTTTTACATCTTTCGACTTGACAGAATATTTTATGGGTCTTAAAATCAGTTGCGTAAAGAAGAGTGATATTGATAAAGGAATGACAGAAGAAGTAAGCAACAGAAAAAAAGGATGTGCAAAATGGAACTTACAAAAAGCGAACTTGAGATCATGAATGTCATCTGGGATGCGAAGCGTCCCCTGACAAGAGGAGAGATTCTTGATCTGTCCGTCGACAAGAAGTGGAAGGACAATTCGATCCACATTCTCCTCAACAGGCTTCTTGAAAAGGGCGCCATCATTGAGGGCGGCTTTGCAAGAAGCGGCAAATCTTACGGCAGGCTCTATGAGCCGAACATCACCGGTGTGGACTTCTATGCGGAGAATGTTCTTTCCGGCGGTGATCAGGAGAGGCTTGAAATGCTCTTTGACGCTCTGCTCAGGCGTCCGGACATTGACGCGGACATGATAAAGAAGTTCGAGTCCAAGCTTGAAGAAAAGAAAAAGGAACTCAAATAAGGAAACATGAAACCCGCATCCGGGAAACCGGATGCGGATTTTATACTGACTCGGGGAACGGAGAGGATAATTTGAAGCTCAACAGGTTTATCGGCAGTAAGGCCTTTTACAGAAAGCTCTTTGCCATCATGCTGCCGATATTGGTGCAGAACGTTATAACGAACTTTGTAAGCCTGCTTGATAACATCATGGTAGGTCAGGTCGGCACGGAGCCAATGTCCGGCGTGGCGATAGTCAACCAGCTTATTTTTGTTTTTAACCTCTGTATATTCGGCGGGCTCGCCGGCGCGGGCATATTCACCGCGCAGTACTACGGGAAGAACGACAGCAAGGGTGTTGCCGATACTTTCCGCGCAAAGCTCTACATAGCGGCGTTCACGTCTGCTGCGTTCATTGTTGTGTTCCTGCTCTTCGGAGAACAGCTCATCATGCAGTTCATCCACGAGGGCGAGGAGCAGCTTGACATGGCCGCGACGCTCAATTACGGCAAGGATTATCTCGCCGTCATGCTTATCCAGATCCCGCCCTTTGCGCTCCAGCAGGTGTATGCAAGCACCCTCAAGGAGAGCGGAGAGACGCTGGTGCCCATGAAGGCCGGTATCATCGCGGTGCTTGTGAACCTCGTTGGCAACTATATCCTCATCTTCGGCAAGCTCGGTGCGCCGGTCATGGGTGTCGTCGGCGCGGCCATCGCGACGGTGATCTCCCGCTTTGTCGAGTGCGCCATTATAATTATCTGGACGCACCGGCACAGGGACAGTAACCCCTTCGTGGATCACGCCTATACCACTTGGCGCATCCCGGAGACGCTGCTGCGCCAGATCGTCGTCATGGGGCTGCCCCTGCTCGTGAACGAGCTTTTGTGGTCAAGCGGCATGACGGTGCTCAGCCAGTGCTATTCCATGCGCGGGCTTGAGGTCGTCTCCGCTGTCAATATTTCTACCACCGTCTCCAACCTCTTCTTCTGCGCCTTCTTCTCTATGGGCAATTCCATCGCCATCATCATCGGCCAGCTCCTCGGCGCAGGTGAGCTTGAGAAAGCCATCGATGAGGACAGAAAGCTCATCGCCTTTGCTGTCGCGCTGTGTGCCGCGGTCGGCGTCGTGATGGCGCTGCTCGCCCCGCTGATCCCGGAGATATACAATACCTCCGATCATGTAAAGCATATTGCGTCCCAGCTTCTGCTGGTGAGTGCTGTGATGATGCCGGTGAACGCTTTCACGAATGCTTGCTACTTTACGCTCCGCTCCGGCGGCAAGACGATCATCACCTTCGTGTTTGACAGCCTGTATCTCTGGGTGCTGTGCATCCCGCTTGCCTTTGTTCTCTCGCGCTATACGGCAATGCCGATACTCCGCATGTTTATATGCGTACAGGCGTTGGAGATCGTCAAGTGCAGCATCGGCTATTATCTCGTCAAGAGCCGCAAATGGGTCAAGGACCTCGTCTCAGAGCCCGAAGCCCCCGCGGTCGAATTCTGATACTTTGACGCAAAAAAACTCGGCCCGCTTCAAGCTGAAGCGGGCTGAACTTTTGCAATGGCGCGGTCGAGTCTGAGCGACACGGGCGCAACTATCAGCATTTGTATCGGGGGCGCGATCGTGAAGTTATAGGGCAGATAACAGAAATAGCCTGCAACGTCCCGTTTACAGGAACGGTGCAGGCTATTTCTGATGCCTTAATGGCAATTGAAGTACGACAGAGCCGTGCTGTCCGTGAGCACAACATCGCATTTGCCGGCGTAGAGATACTCGAAGCACTCGGTCGTACCACCGGCGAGACGGGTTATCTGCCCGAGGCGGTTCACCAGCTTTTCATCGGTGTTGAGCGCGGCCAGCGCTTCCGGGGTCGAAGGCATGCACATCTTGCGTCCATTGAGCCGGAGCTTGTTCCATACCGACGAGCCGTTTCTCGTCGCTATCACAATGTCGTTATGGATATACGGGCCGTACTGCGTGAACTTGCCCGCGTCTATATCCGCCTGATCCAGCGCGATGCCGCCCCATGCGACGTCGATGTTCCCGGAAGACAGCTCGATATACACATTTTCCTTTTCTATCTGCTGCATCTTGAGGTTCCAGCCCAGCAGATCGCATACCGCGATCGCAAGCTCAACATCAAGCCCCCAGAACTCTCCATTCGTCACATAGGACATGGGGAAGGAGTTGATGTCCAGCCCGATAATAAGGTCGCGTTCCTCAGGCGGCTGGAGATTTTCGAGCGCGTCGGCCTGCTTGGGGAAGTCCAGCGCCGCGCTGCCGAGCCATTTTATCGCAAGCTCGTCCACCTTGCCCTGCGCGGCCAGAACGCTGAGCGCCGCCGTCACGTAGAAATACAGCGGGTCATCATTCCTGAACGCTAGGGAATAGTCCTGCTCCACCAAAACCTGTACCTCGTTCACGCCGTATTTGAAGCCGCCGCAGCCTGCCGCGCCGAGCATGACGCACAGTGCCAGCAGCACGCATATCATTCGTTTCGGGAAATTACTTTTACACATATCGTTTACTCCGTCTGTCAGTGCTTGGGTTTGTAGCCTCCGCCGCCGCGCGTGGCGTGACGCTCCTGCGCCTGCTGTGAGCGCGGCACACTTTTCGGCGTGCGGCGCTGCTGCGGCTGCTGCCGCTTCTTCAAGGCGGCGCGTATTCCTATGAACGCCGCAAGTACGACCACCGCCGCGATACCCACGATAGTGAGCACTTTCTTGACTGTTTCCTTGCGCGCCTGCTCCGCGGCGAGCCGCTCCTGCTCGGCCTTTTCCGCCGCCGCGCGCTCTGCCGCAAGGCGTTCCTGCTCCGCTTTTTCAGCGGCGGCATCCTCTTCGGCCTTGCGTGCCGCCTCTTCTTCGGCCTGCTTCTCCTCCTCATAGGACTTGAGCTGGTCGTCAAGGCTCAGGGAATATTCGGTCAGCATCAGTGCCGCGTCAGATATGACTTTCTCATAGTTTGAGACATTGCAGGTCATTACCGTGACGATGCAGGGGTTCGGCGTGTAGATTATGCCCGTGGTGTGGTTGAAGCTTTGGCCGATCTGGTCGTCAAAGCTGCCGTACTTCTGCGCAACGTCGTACACGCCATCTATGGACTGCGACAGGCGGAAATAGTGCGTCGGCTCCGCACGGAGCAGACAGTCAATGACATTAGGGTAGCTGCCCGAATCGGAATAGAGCGTTTCCATAACCGAGGTCATGTAGCGGTTGTTGAAGTAGCAGTAGTCCATGTAATCCGGGTCATACTCGTCGTTCTTCAGCGAAGCATATTTTTTCGCCTCCGTGCGCCACTGCTCGTCCCCGCCGAGGTATTTTCTTATTATGTGCGCCCAATCATTGTTAGAGTAGGTGAGTATAAGATCTTCAATCTCGGACACGGTCTTGTCGTAAATATACGTATCCTGCGCGATCTCCCCGCTCTTGACGCGCTCGCTGAGCAGCATTATCAGCGGCACCTTGTACATACTGGCAGGGTAGAACCACTCATCGCCGTTATAGTACCATTCGTCGCCGGTCGCGGTATAGCAGAAGCCGAGGCTGAAATTCTTCGGGTCGATCCCGCGCTCGGAGAGAAAGCTCTCCGTCATTTCATTGAGCTTCTGCGCGTCGATTATCCCGGTGTCCGCCGCCGCGTCGTCGGCCAGCGCCGATACCGGCATTGCCGAAAGCATCATCAGGCACAGCAGCAGCGATAAGAGCTGCCTGAAATTCGTCCGTCTTTTATCCTTATCCATGGTTCCGCCTGCGCGCCGTCCTTTCTCGGGTGATAAACATACTAATTATATCATATAAAAGAACTTTTGAATATATGGATTGAAAATTTTCCGGAAAGATACTATATTATAAGAAAAGAAATCTGCACCAAAGGGACGTGATATTCTGAAGGTCTCACAGCTGCCCTACAGCCGCGTTGAGCTTGACGCATTCCGCGCGTCGATGGAGGGGATAACGGAGCGCATCCGCAATGCCGCATGCACGGCGGACATCCTAAATGCGCGCGAGGACTATCTGCGCCTCTATTCCGAGTACCATACCATGAGCGCACTTGCCTATATGCGCTATTCCATCAACACCGCCGATGAGTTTTACTCTGCCGAGAACGATTATTATGACGAGGCCGGCCCTGCCGTACACAGTCTTATCGCCGATTATGCCGCCGCACTGCTCGATTCTCCGTTCCGCGCGGAGCTTGAGCGTGAGCTATCCCCGCTGCTGTTTAGATCGATGGAGCTTCAGCGCAAGGCGATATCCCCGGTCATTGTTGACGACATGGTCGAGGAGAACCGGCTCATCAGCGAATACTCCAAGCTGATGGCCGGGATGGAGTTTGACTTTCGCGGCGAGAAGCTGCCGCGCCCCGCGCTGCTGGGCTATCTCAAGGACAGTGACCGCACTACCCGCCGCGAGGCTATGGAGTGCCTCGGAACGACGCTTGAGAAAAACAGCGCGGAGCTTGACCGGATATTCGACGCGCTCGTCCATGTGCGCGACCGTATGGCAAAGAAGCTCGGCTATGATAACTTCATCGAGCTGGGTTACTGCCGCATGAACCGCCTATGCTACGGGCGGCAGGAGGTCGCAGAGTTCCGGCAGAACGTCCTGCGCGATATCGTCCCCGCCGTCTCCGCCCTGCGCACGGAAAACGCAAAGCGCATGGGCATTGAGGATTATAAGCTCTATGATAACGAAGTTCTCATCCCCGGCGGCGATCCGCGCCCCTGCGGGAAGGACGGCATATTCGCCGCCGCGCGCGAGATGTACCACGCCATGAGCCAGGAGACCGGCGAGTTTATAGACATGATGCTTGAGAACGAAGCCTTCGATGTCGACTCCCGCAAGAACAAATGGGGCGGGGGCTACTGCACGGAGTTTGTCAAATACCGCCAGCCCTTCATCCTCGCAAACTTTGACGGCACCGCCGGTGATGTCGACGTTGTGACCCACGAGGCGGGGCATGCCCTCAATGCGTGGCTCATCGCCGATAACCGCTTCGCACTCGAACTCGACTGCGGCGGCATGGAGACGGCGGAGACGCACTCGATGAGCATGGAGTTTTTCGCGTGGCCGTATATGGAGAAGTTCTTCGGCGGCGGAGCTGCGGCCTACCGGTACATGCACGCGCTCGACGCTTTCTCTTTCATCCCGTACGGTACCGCGGTCGACGAGTTCCAGCATATAATATATGCGCACCCCGATATGACGCCCGCGGAGCGGAACGCCGCGTGGCTCGGGCTTGAGAAAAAGTACCGCCCGCATATCTCCGTCGAGGGCATACCTTATCTCGAAAAGGGCACGCGCTGGCAGTACCAGATGCACATATACGAAAGCCCCTTTTATTATATCGATTACTGCCTTGCGCAGACCGCGGCCTTCAATTTCCTGCTGGCCTCGCTCGATGATTATGAGGGCGCGTTCGGTAAATATATGCGCTTTTCCCGTCAGGGCGGGGAGAGGCTGTGGACGGAGCTGCTCGCGGAAGCAGGCTTTGTCTCTCCGTTCACGCAGGGCGCGCTGGGCGAGCTTGCCTCGCGCGTCGGAACACTGCTTGAGAAAATAAAAATATAGAGAGGAATAGGAAAATGAAGAAAGACATCGGAACCGAGAGCACCAGAACAGCCTATATAAACGGCATCATCCTCACCGGCGAAAAGGACATGACCCCGATAAAGGACATGATTCTCTTCACCGACGGCGATAAGATCGAGGGCATCAAGCACGAGGGCGCGAGCACCGACGGCTGCCGCGTCATAGACCTCAACGGCAGCTATATCATGCCCGGTCTTATAAACATGCACGTCCATATCCCCGGCAGCGGCAAGCCGAAAAAGAAGCAGTCCGATGTCAAGAAGCTCGTCAAGCTTATGACCTCGAACGCGCTTATGAAGAGGATCGCCTACGAGATGTGTGCAAGCTATGTCAAGCCCGAGCTCTTCAGCGGCGTGACCACGCTGCGCAGCGTCGGCGGAATACAGGACCTCGACGCGAAGCTGCGCGATGACATCAACTCCGGCAAGCGCGTCGGCCCGCGCATCCTCGCCGGCAACATGGCCGTCTCCGTCCCCGGCGGACACATGGCGGGCTCCCTTGCCTATGAAGCTACCTCCGCCGCGGAAGCCGCTGAGTACGTGCGCGAGATCGCCGCAACGAAGCCCGACCTTATAAAGCTTATGATCACCGGCGGCGTGCTCGACGCGACCAAGAAAGGCGAGCCGGGTGAAATGAAGATGCCCGCAGACTATGTCAAGGCCGCCTGCGATGAGGCGCACCGCCTCGGCCTGCCTGTTGCCGCACACGTCGAGAGCACCGAGGGTGTCAAGGTCGCGCTCGAAAACGGCGTTGACACCATCGAGCACGGCGCAAAGCCGGATGACGAGATGATCGGCCTGTTCAAGGCGCGCTCCGCGAGCCACATCGCCACCATCTCTCCCGCGCTGCCCTTTGCACTGTTCGACCGCTCCATCATCGGCGCGACCGAGGTGCAGCAGTATAACGGCCGCATCGTTTTTGACGGCATCATCGACTGCGCCAAGGCCTGCCTTGAAAACGGCATCCCCGTCGGCCTCGGCACCGATACCGGCTGCCCCTATATCACGCACTATGATATGTGGCGCGAGGTCTATTACTTCCACAAATACTGCGGCGTGAGCAACGCCTTTGCTCTCCATACCGCGACGCTCGGCAACGCCGAGATTCTCGGCATGGAGGATGAGCTCGGCTCCATCGCCCCCGGCAAGTGCGCCGACCTGATCGTCACTGCGGCCAATCCCCTTGACGACCTCAAGGCGCTGCGCAACGTCAGCATGGTCGTTGCCCGCGGCGAGATCGTCGATATCTCCGGCCTCAAGAAGTACCCCGCCGTCGAGCACGAGCTTGACAAGTTCCTCGACTGACGGCAGATATTATATAACACAGCTCCGTGCGGCAAAAATCCGCACGGAGCTGTGTTGCTTATGTCGTTGCTGCTGCCGTAGCCTTGTTCTTTGGTATGGATATCGTGAGTATCAGCGAGTCCTCGGTCTCCTCGCGCTTCATCCCCGCGTCGATCCCGCCCTGCTTCATCAGGTCAAGGCTCTTCGAGAGACTGTTCAGAAATATGCGCACGTCCTTGAGCACGAAGGTGCGCTTCGGCTCGGCGGCGTCCTGCTGTTCCTCGGCAGGCTCTGTGAGCAGCAACTCTATGTACTCATCCGTTGCCGCGACGGTGAGGCCGTTATCGATGATGTACTGCAGTGCTGCCCGCTGGGCGTTCGCGTCGGGCAGACGCAGCAGCGCGCGCCCATGGCGTTCGGTCAGACCGTTTGCGCGCAGCGCGTCGAGCACGTCGCTCGGCAGCCTGAGCAGCCGCAGCTTGTTTGCCACTGCTGACTGGGACTTACCGAGCCGCCGCGCCGCCTCCTCCTGGCTCATGCCGAACATGCGTATCAGCTGGCTTATCCCTGTGGCCTCCTCGATGAAGTCGAGGTCGCGCCGCTGCAAATTTTCAATGAGCGCGATGAGGCTTGCGTCCTCCATGTTTACGTCGAGCATTATGCACGGAACCTCGTCGAGCCCCGCGAGCTTTGCCGCGCGCAGCCGCCGCTCTCCCGCAACAAGCTCATAGCGCCCGCCGCGGCAGCGTACGGTGAGCGGGTTGAGAATACCGTAATTTTTTATGCTCAGGCTCAGCTCCTCCAGCGCGCCGCTGTCAAACTGCTTTCTGGGCTGGACCGGGTTCGGATAAATGTCGCCGGTGCGCAGATAGACTATTCCTCCTCTGCGCGTACCGGGGCGCGTCCTTAGTGCTTGCATCACAAAACCTCCTCATTTTGTGCTTTGGTACTGCAAGCATACACTATATATAGCGAGAAATGACGCGAAATAGGTCTTCCGGGATATCGCTTTTGCATTATCCCGGAAGACCTTGTGATATCTATTCTTTTCTGTGCGCGTTGAGCAGGACTATCGCCGCGAGTATCAGTATGATACCTGCTGCCGCAGCAGGTGTAAGCGGCTCGCTGAAAACGACAATGCCGAGCACCGTTGCCACAAGCGGCTCGACCGTCGCCATGATCGCGGCCTTGCTCGCGGATGTGTTCTTCAGCCCCAGCGTGTACAGCAGATACGGCGCGACCGCCGTTACCACTGCAATGCTGAGCACATCGAGCGCGAAGCTCAGTGGCGGAAGTGAAGAGGCGATGGAGAGCATTTCCGCCGGACGGCATATGAACCATGAGCCCGCCGCGGAAAACAGGAACGCATATGTCGTGACCGTCAGCGGCTCATATTTCCGAAGCGCGACGCTGCCGAGGATGCTGTACAGCCCGTAGCCTATGCCGGAGCACAGGCCGATGAGCAGCCCCAGCGGGGTAAGTCCGCCTCCGCCGAGTCCGGAGACGAGCACACAGCCGCCGAAGGCCAGAGCCAGCGCCGCAACGCGCCTAAGTGTGAGCCGCTCCTTGAAGAACAGCACCGACATCAGCGTCACCCATATCGGCGAGGTGTAAAGCAGGATCGCCGCAATGGACAGCGGCAGCATTTCTATCGACTTGAAGTAGCACACCGTGAAGAACAGCACACTCCCGAGACCCAGCCCGAGAAACAGCGGGATATTCCGCACGGCTATCTTAAAGCCCTTGCCGCCGCGCAGCGCGAGCACAATGATGAAAATGACAGCTCCCGCCGTAAGGCGCATGGACGCGACCTGCATCGCGTCAAAGCCGAAAGAATAGAACCTGCGCACGAATATGCCCATCGTGCCCCATAGCGCCCCGGCCAGCAGGATAAGCAGCGCCGAGCGCGCGGAATTGTTTTTCATGTCGTTTACCTGCGCTTTCTTTTGTTCGGTAAACTCTACCATAAATATCTTTATATTTCAAGAAAAGCTTTGCCCGGGAAACAGGCTGCTGCAACTTTTAGTGCAGAACCAGGTTACGCAACCTTTTACAATTTTATTAAATAAGCTAAATATTGCTTGTAAGCTTGGTCGCCTTATGATAAAATACATTGGTAATTTGGATCATTGTGTCCACGCCCGCCAGTGTATATGTGCGTTTATTAAATAGAACTGCGAAGGTGTAACAGTGAAGAAAAGAATCAGCGAAACCGAAATAAACGATAGAATAGACATAGACGAGACCTACGACGAGGCTGCCGAGGCCGAAGCGCGCCGCGAGAAAAAACTCAAGCGCAGAAAGCGCCAGCGTGTCTGGGACAGGATAGCCGGTTTCATCATCATCTCCGGCATCATCATCGGCTGCGCCTGCCTTACGCTTGAGTATATAATCGTCAAAGGCCCGTCTCCCGCGCTGCGTGATATTTTCATCAGTACCATGGATGAGACGCGCCGCTTCAAGTTTATCCCGCAGATATTCCTCACCGCGGATGAGCTTAAAGAGATCCGGAGCGTTGAGGAGATGGATAAGGATATCACTACCGATACCTCGCTCATCACCATTCAGGCTGGTGAAGCTGCACAGACCGATGACGGCAAGGATGCTTACGGTCTTGTCGATGACGACGGGGACGGCATCATTTTCACCGACATCAAGGGCAACGGTTTTGTCGGCTACATGATAACCGTCCTTGATCCCTCGCGCGTTTTTGTCGGTATGCCCGACAGCTACGGCGGCGTTGGCCTCACGCTTCAGGAGCTTGTCAATAAGTATGGTGCCGAGGGCGGCATCAATGCCGGCGGATTCAAGGACGACGGCGGCGGCGGATTCGGCGGCATTCCCGAGGGCATCACCGTCATTAACGGCGAAATATATAACGGCGGAGACGGTTCGCTCAATGGTTTTGCCGGTTTTGATAAAGAGGGGATCCTCCACGTCGGGTACTTCGAGTACGATGATATTATTGCCACCGGGATCGTCAATGGCGTATCCTTTGGTCCTATCCTCATCTCCAACGGTGAGCCTACTCCCTCTGAGTATCTTACGAGCGGCGTCAATCCAAGAACAGCCATCGCACAGCGTGCCGACGGCGCGGTCATCATGCTCGTTATTGACGGACGCCAGCTGCACAGCATAGGCGCAAAGTATCAGGACGTTATCGATATTCTTATGGACTACGGCGCAGTCAACGCCTGCAACATGGACGGCGGTTCTTCTACCGTCATGTACTACGAGGGGCAGTACGTAAACAGCTGCTCCGCGGAGAATGGCCAGCCGCGCCCGCTGCCCAATGCGTTCATGTTCAAGTGATGGCGAGGTGAGTTAGATGGCCAGAAGAAAGAAAAAGAACTCCCATGTGTATTGGATATGCATGGGTATATACGCGGTCGTCCTGATCGCAGCTGCGGCTTTCGGGCTTACCAAGGTGTGGAAATACGCCGAGGAATACGAGGCTGCGCAGCCCTCCGGTACGATGGATCAGTATGTCGCGGAGCTTAACGACAAGCTCTGGGGCGCCGGCATTGCGGACACTATCGCCGCTATGCCGCATGAGGTGCAGTCGGATGACGAGGTCGCCGAATATGTCAAGGATATGCTCAAGAACGGCGTTACCTATGCCAGAAAAGGCAGCTCCGATTCCGGCACGGTCGTGACCTACACGCTCAAATGCAACGGCAGTCCTTTCGGCGTTGTCAGCCTCATTGAGGATGAGAGCTATAAGGACAAGGTTGAGTTCGGCATGCTGCCGTGGAAGCTGTATAAGGAGGAGTTTGACTTTACCGGTCTGTACAGCTCTGTTGAAGTGGTCGTCCCGAGAACTTTCTCCGTTTGGCTCAACGGTGTTGAGCTTGGCGATGAATATATCATTGAGGATAACATTCATTATGACGTCCTGAAGGACTACTATGACGAGTTTGAGGGACTGCCGACCAAGGTCAGATACAGATTTGACCACTGCATCGGCAAGCTCGAACCCGTCATCAAGGATGAGAACGGCAACGACTTTGTGATCGACCCGAATAAGGATGATTCACAGTTTATCAAGCCCTGCGATGAAAGCGAGCTTGCGCGACTGAGCAAATTTGCGGCGGGCTTTGTTGACCGCTACCTGACCTACACCTCTGGTGCGGTCGATCCGAGCTACGGCTACCAGCGTCTTATGCCGTATCTGAAGCTTGGTGCCGACCTTGACACCCGTATGAAGGAGGCAATGGACGGCTTGAGTTGGGCACATACCGCCTCTGTCCGCGTCAACTCCACGGTTCTCAATAACGCCACCGCGATCGGCGACGGCTTCTATATCTGCGATATCACCGCCAATGCCACGACCTTTGTTCCCGGCAAGGGCGAGGTCGAGGATACCAGCAACATGAGGGTCATCGTTGTCGATACAAATGACGATATCAGAGCCATTTCTCTGGAACTTTACTAAGAAAGACAGGTGGATCCGTCCCTTGCGGATGAACGGATATGTCAGAAAAACTTGAATGTCTGAAGTGTATGGCGATCGTATTGCCGTCGCTTGATCCTAATGAAAAGTTCAAAGGCGTCGTCGAGGAGCTTATCGGAAGCGGCTTCGAGCATATCGTCATTGTCAACGACGGCAGCGATGCGGAGCATCTGCACTGGTTCGAGGAGGCTGCCGCGCATGAGCAGTGTACTGTACTGACACATGAGGTCAACCGCGGAAAGGGGCGCGGCCTGAAAGACGGCTTTGCCTATGTCGCGGAAAAGCTGCCGGAAGTCAAGGGCGTCATCACCATCGACGGCGACGGTCAGCACCTCACGCGGGATATCATTGCCTGCGGTGAAAAAATGCTTGAAAATCCGGATAAGGTAGTGCTCGGCTGCCGTGATTTTAACCAGCCGGGCATCCCGCCGAGGAGCGTTGCCGGGAACAAAACGACCGCGCGTCTGTTCCGTCTGTGCTACGGCATAAAGCTTTCGGACACGCAGACCGGCCTGCGTGCCATCCCTGCAAAGTATCTCAAGCGCTTCTGCGAAATTTCCGGAGAGCGCTTTGAATATGAGACGAATATGCTTCTCAACATGAAGCGCATGGGCATCGGCTTCATCGAGCAGCCGATCACCACGGTCTACGACCCAGAGGATTACAGCTCCCACTATAACGCCGTCAAGGATTCGTGGCGCATTTTCAAGGTCATGTTCAAGTTTCTGCTCAGCTCCATGGGCTCGACGCTTATTGACCTCGGTGTGTTCTATCTGGTGATGAAGCTTTTCGGCGCGGGACTGGGCGCGTACCGTGAGCTTGTCTCCACGGCAGTTGCGCGCGCCTGCTCGTCGTTTGCGAACTTCAGCGCCAATAACGCCGTTGTGTTCGAGAACAGAAAGCACTACAAGCGCGCGCTTGCGCGGTATTACTGCCTCTGCATACCGCAGATGCTTGTTTCGGCAGGTCTTGTGACGCTTATAAACCACCTGCTTGCAAACAGCGTGCCTATACTTGCCACGCTTGTCAAGTTCGCTGTCGATACCTGCCTTTTCTTCATCAGCTACGGTATCCAGCGCGAGTGGGTGTTCACTCAGAAGGATTGATACCTACATAATAAACCGGCCTCGGAAATTTTTCCGAGGCCGGTTTATTATATTTACTCCGCTTTTGCGCGGCTGCGCGTATTTTCAACAAACGCGAAGCAGAGCAGCGCGCCCGCGAGACACACGGCCGAGCCAATGAGCAGGGTAGTGCGCACGGAGAGACTGTCGAACATCATCCCGCCGAATAGCCCCGCGAAGATGGAGCCGAGCGTCGTCATGCTGTAAGAGAGCGACTGGCCTTTTGCCGAGTCTTCCGGTCGTATCGTCAGGCTGACGTACTGCACGAGCGCCGGAGTTATAAGCGCAAAAGAGCCTGCCTGCAATATCTGCGCTGCGTACAGCCCCGGTATGCCCGGCGAGAGCGCGATGGCCAGAGCGCGCAGCACGAACATCATGGCCGCAAAGCGTATCGTTGACGAGCATCTGATACGCCGCGTGATCCTTTCATACATCAGCATGACCGGAATCTCCAGCAGCGCCATCACGCCGTTGATGCTGCCCATGTCGGAGGAGTCGCCCCCGACGTTGCGCACGATGTTTATCATGAAGTTCGTTATCAGGTTATGCGTGAAGAACAGCACGGCCACGCCCAGCAGCATTATGCAGAAGCGGACGTTTGACCGCATGAATTCCCAAAGCCCCTTGCCGCCGGCCTTTTCACCGGAGCCGGATCGGACGGAGGGCTTACCGAGCCTGACAAACTCAAGGCTGATGCGCAGCAGTATCGCAGCCTGACACGCGAGGATCACGAGCGCCGCGATCGTCAGCACACCCGTGCCGAGCTTTGCGATGCGCGCGCCGATGAACATGGATGTGAGCGCATACGCAAGAGAGCCCATTCCGCGCGCCGCGCCATAGTTCACGTCCCCGCCCCAGCCGCTCATGAGGAAGCACAGCTGAGTCTGTATCGGATTTGCAATTATCGTGGTCGTGAGGTACACGCAGTACATAACTGACACCGCGACGCTCTTGCCCGGCACCAGCAGAAAGCCGATGAGCGCCAGCAGCTGCACCGCGATTATGACCCAGAGGGAGACGAAAAGCGCGCCTTCCTTTGACCTGTCGAGCTTTGAGGCGAGCGACGGGGATATGATGAACGCTGCGATGCTGCCGAGCGAGATAATAAGCCCGAGCTCGGAGTTGCTGTATCCGCGCCCTTGGAGAAAAACAGCGGCATAAGCCGAGCATACGCAGAAGCCCATCCAGAAAAAGGCCTGAACAAAGGAGTACTCAATGTTGAGTGCGGTCGATTTCTTTCTCATTTCAAAACCCTTTCAATAAGAGTAACGGTACTGCGACCGAAAGAAAATTATATCACCGTCGGAGCCGGCTTGCAATAAAGAAAAGTATCCCTCCGGAGCAGAAAAGTATCCCTCCGGAGCAATGTCCGGAGGGGGTGGTTTCAGCCCTTCAGCTTCAGAAAGCTGCGCTTCACATTGATGTGTACCTTGTCATAAGCGACCTTGCACTCGCCGTCCAGCGCCCATTCGAGCCCGTGCGGGTTCGTGATCTCGATGTGCTCAGCCTGGAAAAAATCGATAAGCGGGCAGGAATAATCCTGCGAGAGAATGCAGCGGATCACCATATCAAGCTCGAATATGGTCTTCGGCATCTTGATGAGTATGACCTCGAGCTTGCCATCGTCCGTGTCAACGATGTCGGGCGGCAATGTGATCGTACCGGCGATGGAGGTGGAATTGCACACTGCGCCGAATATATAATCGCCCTCATAGTCTATGCCGTTGGCCGAGAGCTTGAGATGGATGGGCTTGATTTTATATACGTCCTTTATCGCATCGAGAATATACGCCGTGTGCCCGAGCATGTTCTTCATGTTCTGGTCGGTCGTATAGCTCAGCCATGAGAACGCGCCGAAAGCGGCAACATAGCTGAAGAAGCTGTCCTCAAAGCAGCCGATGTCGAGCTGACGGACTTCCTTTTCTGCGATGTTCGCAGCAGCTGTCGGGATATCTATTGACAGCCCGTGCGAGGCGGCGAAGTCGTTAGTGCTCCCGCAGGGGATGTACCCGAGGGCGACCTCCGTGTCGCTTGAGGCAAGACCGGAGATGACCTCGTTGAGCGTTCCGTCCCCGCCGGTGCAGCAGACAAGATCGTAGTCCGCACCGAGCTGCGCGGCGATCTCCGTCGCCTCGCCGCGGCGGGAGGTGACGGCTGTCGTGACAAGATAGCCGCTGTCCATGAGCCGGCGGATGATATCGGGAATGTAGCGGATGACCAGCTTTTTCCCGGACACGGGGTTGATTATCAGCAGTGCGCGCTTGGGATACTTCTCCTTACAATTCAGAATTTCCTTTTCCATGATTGCTCCTTAAGTAAATGCTGCGTAGTGATTACTTAATAAATGTCCTTTTAGATATTAGCCATAAACAGGCACAGATATGCTGTGGGTATTGAGAAAAGCAGACTGTCCGCGCGGTCGAACATACCGCCGTGACCGGGGATGAGATTGCTGAAATCCTTCACGCCGATCATGCGCTTGAGCAGCGACTCCGCAAGGTCGCCGATCTGTCCCATGGTCGAGGCGAGAAACGCCGTGCCCATGCACAGCCATACGGACAGCGTGTGCTGATCTTTGAAAATGAAGTAAACTATAAGGCCGACGAACAGCGACGAGACCGCGCCTGTGACGCAGCCCTCAACGGTCTTATTGGGGCTCACGAGCGGGGCGACCTTGTGCTTGCCGAACCACTTGCCGCCGAACATCGCGAAGCTGTCGCACACCCATGTCGAGAGACACGCCAGGATGAGCGTGAACGCCCATATACGGCTCACGCTTATCACCATTATCGCCCCGAACAGAACGCAGGGATAGGTGAGCCCCGCGAGCGTGAAGAGCGCACCCTTGCCGGAGACTTCTTTGTGTATCACGCCCGAGAAGAGCGCCAGATATATGCAGAACACAAACAGCACACAGTATGCGAGCATGCCCGTGTCAAACACTGCGTACACATCCTGTAAAATTACCAGCGCTGCCTGTGCTGCGATGTAAACAAACATCACCCACAGCGTGCAGCGCGCTTCGAGCTTTTCAACGTTTTTGCTGAACTCATAAGCGCACAGCGCCGCGGCGGCGGCAAAGAACAGAACGCGGGTGACAGGGGAGACCAGCACGCAGGTAAATGTGATGGTCAGCAGGACGATGGCTGAAATAACTCTGGTTTTCAATGCGGGGACCTCTCTCTCTTTGCTTGCAGCTTAAATGAAAATTAAACTTATTTTCAAAAGATTTAATTTCTTTTAAGATAGCACATTTTTGGAAAAAACTCAATATACACCGGCGGACAGCTGACCGTCTGAGATAAAGATTTACGATAAATTCATTAATGTTAATTCCCCGTTTGGTGTTGTGCTCGCGGGCAAGCTATGGTATTATAAGCACAGAAGTGTGCCAATAACCGCAATATGTGGAAAAGAGAGGTATAGAGAATGTACGAGGATAGAAAGATACGTCTTGCCCAGGCAGACAGCCCTATATATCTGCTGCCCTCCATGGCTAACCGCCACGGCCTTATCGCCGGCGCGACCGGCACCGGCAAGACCATCACCATGAAGGTCATGGCAGAGTCCTTTTCCGACATGGGCGTGCCCGTGTTCCTTGCGGATATCAAGGGCGACCTGAGCGGCATGTGCGAAAAGGGCAAGGACAGCGAGGATATGCGTGCGCGCATCGCCCGCTTTGGACTTGACGGCTTTGAGTATAAGTCCTACCCGACCCGCTTCTGGGACATTTTCGGTGATGAGGGGCATCCCGTCAGAGTTACTGTCAGCTCCATGGGGCCGACGCTGCTTGCAAGGCTCCTCGGCCTGACCGAGATACAGGCGGGCGTACTCAACATCGTTTTCAGAGTGGCGGACGATAACGGCCTGCTCCTGCTCGACCTCAAGGATCTGCGCTCCATGCTCCAGTACGTCGGCGATAACCGCGCCGAGTTCACCACGGCTTACGGCAACGTCTCCGCCGCCAGCATCGGCGCCATTCAGCGCGCGCTGCTCGCCTTTGAGGGCGAGGGCGGCGAGCTGTTTTTCGGCGAGCCTGAGCTTGACATCCGTGACTGGATGCGCACGGACGTTGACGGCCGCGGTTATATCAACATCCTCTCCAGCAAGCGCCTTATCCAGAGCCCGACCGTGTACGGTACGTTCCTCCTCTGGATGCTGACCGAGCTCTTCGAGCGTCTGCCTGAGGTCGGCGACCTTGAGAAGCCGCGCATGATCTTCTTCTTTGATGAAGCGCACCTGCTCTTCAGCGACGCACCCAAGGCGCTCGTCCAGAAGATCGTTCAGGTCGTTAAGCTCATCCGCTCCAAGGGCGTCGGCGTATACTTCATCAGCCAGAGCCCGTCGGACATCCCGAACGATGTCCTCGCTCAGCTCTCCAACCGCGTCCAACATGCGCTGCGCGCATACACCCCTGCCGAGCAGAAGGCAGTCCGCGCCGCGGCCAGCGCCTTCCGCGTGAACCCCGCCTTCGATACCGAGACGGCGATCATGGAACTCGGCGTCGGCGAAGCGCTTGTGAGCTTCCTTGACGAAAAAGGCGTCCCCGGCATAGTCCAGCGCGCAAACATCCTCCCGCCGCAGAGCCTTATGGGTCCTGCCGAGGAGCGCAGGGTGCAGAGCCTTATCGTCAGCGACGAGTTTGATATCAAGTACCGCGAGAGCGTCGACAGAGAGTCCGCCTTTGAAATTCTCAACCGCGCGAATGAGGAGCTTGAGCGCCAGCGCGCCGAGGCCGCCGCGGCAGCCGAGGAGGAGAAGCTCCGTCTCAAGGAGGAGAAGGAGGCCGAGCGTCAGCGCCTCAAGGAGGAGAAAGCTGCCGAGAAGCAGCGCCAGAAGGAAGAGCTGGCCGCGCAGAAGCAGAAGGAGAAGGAAGCTGCCGAGAGAAGCAAGGTCGCACAGCGCGCGGTTTCAAACGCTGCGTCCTCCGTTATGAGCTCTCTCAGCTCCAATATCATCAATTCCATGACCGGCGGCAAGACGACCAGCACCAAGACCATTGCCACCCGTGCCGCGAGGAACGCTCTCAGCTCCGTCATGCGCTCCGGCTCCAACTCCATCGTCCGCGGCCTTTTCGGAAATAAGAAGTAAAAACAGAACATAGTAATAATAGGCTCCTCTTGCTTTTCAAGGGGAGCTGCCGCAAAGCGGCTGAGGGGATAAAAGCCTTGGTTTCCCTGCGCGGCATAACTATATGTCTTTGTCAATTGATGGCCAAGAAAGGAGACAAAAAATGAAACGCAGCTTGAGTCTTATCCTTTGTCTGACGCTTGTGTTTGCGCTGTGCGGCTGCGGCAAAGCGTCGCGCCCCGTCAGCTTCCCGCTTGATGATGACAAGATCGCGGTCACTGTCACGGAGCTTGGTCTCCCGTGGGAGCTGTCGGCGGATGAGTGCCTGTCCTATTCTGAGAATCAGCGCACCTGCGTACTGCGTGATACGATCGAGACCTACGCCGAGGGCGGCAGTAAGCTCCTGCGCGCGGCGATCAGCAGCGGCAGTTCCGGCGGCGGGGACTATATGTTTGCAAACTTTGAGGGCACGCCGCAGACGGAAGAGCCGGAGCTTGACTGGGCTTATTGGAAAAAGCAGCTGCGCCTGACCGAAATGCTCTGGGGCATGGAGGATGGACAGCTTTATAATATCCTCTCCGAAAAGCCGGAGCCCGACCGCGTCGTATCGCAGGATGTCTCGACGCAGGGGACTGTCGATCATCTTATATGGGAGCTCACGCTTGAGAGCGGCGAGCGCATCGACGTCAACTGGCGCTGCTATCCGACGACATTCACAAGCAGTGCACAGACCGGCCGAGAAGTCGACGATTGGGGACAGCGTCTCGGCATAAGAGTTTTTGCCTCCGAAAAGGTGTATGACAACATCATGGAACAGGCGGCAAAGGCTGCTGAGGATCGGGCAAAAGAATAAACGTAAATCACCGGATGGAGTGCAATACTCCATCCGGTGATTTATTATACTTACGTCTCTCCGAGCAGTGCCCAGCAGAGCGGTATTCGTTTCTTCTGCCGCCGTCACGCCGGTTCGTAAGACTTGCTTACCTCTATACCCTCTGCGTTGTATTCGACGTCTTCCATGAGCGTCGGATCGACGCGGCTTCTCTTTTTTATCACCATGCCTTGACCCTTGAGGTTGAACACCCATATCTTGCTGCCCGGAAACTCAGGGTCGGGCTTTCTGAACACGCTGGATTCATTGAGGCGGCAGAACTTCGCGCGCCCCTCCGGGGTGTCGAGAATATCGCCGGGGCCGTTGTAGTAGAGCTCATCCTTCGCGGCTTCCTTCTTGAACTCCTCCCAGTTCTCGTCGTTGACTTTCATAACGTCATTGGGTTCTATCATAATGCGTCTCCTTTTTGTTTTCGTTATTGCATTATATTTGACAGTATTTTACCATGCCGCAAAGCGCTTGGCAACCACGTTTTTTGATGAAATATGTTAATTGAAATACGTAAACTAAAATATGTAAATGATAATATGTAAAATAAATTACGTAGCCTGAAATATGAAAACTGAATTATGAAAATAAAATTACGTAGACAATATTATGAAAACCGCACCGGCAGCATAATTGCTGCCGGTGCGGTTTTCGGTTAAGAATGTATAGAATCAGGTCGGCAGGGGAGAGCGCTTCAGCTCTCGTAGCCCATCGGGTTCTTGCTCTGCCATGCCCATGTGTCGCGGCACATGTCGTCAAGGTCATATTCTGCCTTCCAGCCGAGGAGCTCCGCGCTCTTGTCGGGACTGGAATAGACGGTCGCCAGATCGCCGGGGCGGCGATCGACTATCTCGTAGGGGATCTTCTTTCCTGTGACGCGCTCAAAGGCATGCACCATATCAAGCACACTGTAGCCCACGCCGGTGCCGAGGTTAAACGCACTTTCGCCGCGGTGCTTGAGCATGTAGTCTATCGCGCAGACATGCCCACGCGCAAGGTCGACGACGTGGATATAGTCGCGCACACCGGTGCCGTCGGGCGTGTCATAGTCATTGCCGAACACGTTCAGATGATCGCGGCGGCCGATGGCGACCTGAGATATGTAGGGCATGAGGTTGTTCGGAATGCCGCGCGGGTCCTCGCCGATAAGCCCGCTGCTGTGCGCGCCGATGGGGTTAAAGTAGCGCAGCAGGACGACCGACCAGTCGGGCACGGCCTTTGCCGTGTCGCGCAGGATCTGCTCGGACATGTACTTTGTCCAGCCGTAGGGGTTCGTACACATGCCCGTGTGCGAGGTCTCGCGCAGCGGCATACTGTTGTCGCCGGAATAGACCGTCGCGGAGGAGGAGAACACTATGTTGTTCACCCCGTGATCCTTCATTGCTCGGCAGAGCGTGACCGTGGAATTGAGGTTGTTGTCGTAGTACTCCAGCGGCATTGCCACCGATTCGCCGACGGCCTTCAGACCCGCGAAGTGTATCGCGCAGCCAATGTCGTGCTTTTCAAAAATCTTATCGAGCGCTGCGCGGTCGCGCACATCTGCCTCGTAGAAGCTCAGCTTTTTGCCGGTGATCTGCTCGACACGCTCAAGCGCCTTGGGGTTGGAGTTAACGAGGTTGTCTATCACGACTACGCCGTAGCCCTTATTCAGAAGCTCAACGCAGGTGTGGCTGCCGATGTACCCGGCACCGCCGGTAACAAGAATATCCATTTTCTTTACCTCTCAGTCCAAAAGCTTTTCGGGGTATACGCCCTCATCGCGCAGCGCCTTTATCGCGTTCACGACCGTGGGGAAATCCTCTTTGTATGTCATGCCGTACCACTGCTCATGGCAGGGGAGCACGGCTACCGTGCCCTCACCGTCCTTTATCATCGCGTTTGTGACAAAGGGGAGGAAGTATTCGCACTTGGTCGGGTTGACCGGGAGATTCGCGTCCAGCCAGGCGGGGAAGCGCTTGTAAAGCTCATCGAGCATAGAATTGCTGAACGCCCAGCAGTTCATCGACACCGGCACATCGGCGGGCAGGGGAGTGTAGTTCTCGCCGTCCTCAGTGAAAGATATGACTTCTCCGTGCTTTTCGATGTGCGTGCGCTCCACAACGTCCGTGAGCAGGCCGTTCTCGACCTGGCAGATGCCACGCGCGACGTAGCCTGTTTCCGTCACAGTGTTCCTGAGATGATAGGCGATCATCGCGTGCTCCGTGCCGGGGCGCTCCGTTGAGAGAAAAGCGTACATCTCCTCATATGCTGTGCAGCCGTAGAAGTCGTCTGCATTAATAACGGCGAACGGGCCGTCCACTATACCGCGGCAGCAGAGCACAGCGTGTCCCGTGCCCCATGGCTTCACGCGCCCCTCGGGGACGCTGTAGCCCTCCGGCAGCAGGTCGAGCTGCTGGTAGACGTATTTCACGTCGAAGTATTTTTCCATGCGCCGTCCGACTGCGGCCTTGAAGTCCTCTTCGATCTCGTGCTTGATGATGAACGCGACCTTGCGGAACCCCGCGCGGTAAGCGTCGTACAGCGAAAAGTCAATGATCGCGTGGCCAAAATCATCCACCGCCATGATCTGCTTCAGACCGCCGAAGCGGCTGCCCATGCCCGCGGCAAGGATGACAAGAGTAGGCTCTCTCATAATAAATACCTCTGTGTCATATGTGATCTGAAAATACAAAAACATTATAGCATTTCCGTCCGGATTTGTACATACTAAAACCGTGTTCTGCACTGCGGCTTGCGAATACTGCGGATATGTGCTATACTACAGTGAAATATAATATTATCTGCAACTCCGCAAAGGAGGCTGTATATGAAAAACGAAGCAAAAGGAACCGGAAGGGTCCGATATTATATCGACAGCAAGAGCATCTGGGGGCAAGGCGCGGTGATGCTCATGCTCATCGCGGTGGTCTTCCGTATCATCGGCTGCTGGGGGATGTGGAGCGAGGCGTCCTTTGCATGGACGCAGATAGTTCTGCCCATTGCGTGCAATGTCCTCTTCGCGCTGTGCGTCTGCCTGCTCGGTAAGAAAGGCTTTTTCGTGTCGGCGCTGCCCGTGCTCCTCGGAGTCGTGTTCTTTATAATCAAGTCCCTGACCTTTGAGAGCAAGATACACATGGTGCTCTGCGTCCTGCTGTATCTTGTCGTTGCAGTGCTCTATACCGGCACCGTCACCGGCAGCATCGGGACAAAGTGGCTCCTGCCGCCGCTCTTCGGTCTGCCGTTTATTTACCATGTTTTTGTTGAGGATCTCCCTGCCCTGTCGAACACTGCCCAGCCGGTGACTTTCTCGGCCGGCATGCAGGAGATGTCCGTGCTGTGCATCATGGCGGCGCTGTTCTGCACCGGCATGGGGCTGAAGAAGCGCCAGCCTGCCGAGCCGGAGCTTCCCAAGATCGCCGACCCGGTCGTGATCCCGCCGCAGAGCGCGCCCGAGGCAGACGCGCCGCAGACTCCCGCAGAGGAGACGGCGGCTGCCGAGTCTGCCGCACCGGAGCAGCCCGAAGCCGCTTCGACAGCGGCGGAGGCCGAACCCGTTCAGGAGAACAGTAATGAAGCCTGAGAAGAAAAAAGCGCGCGGCACAACTGCTGTGCGCAATGAGAAACGCACGATATATATCGTCTGCGCAGCTTTAGCGGCGGTGTTCATCATTGCCGTCGCGGTGGTGCTGCGCGGCGTTTCGGATAAGCGTGTGTACAATAACTACATGCAGCAGGCGCAGCAGAGCTATTCATCGAATGACTTTGACAGCGCGCTCTCTGCGCTGCGCAAGGCCGCAGCCATAGACGAGACGGACGACTGCCTCATGCTCATGGCCGACTGCTACGAGACGCAGGGGAACTATACCAAGGCGCTCGAGGTACTGCGCAGGATGAACCTCCAGAATCCGACGGTCGTCGCGCGCATCTCGGCTATCGAGAAATACCGCCAGACTCTCAGCCAGGCGGAAAAGGTGACTGTTTCAGGCCGGCAGTATTCATTGAGTACGACGAGCCTTGTCCTTGATAACCAGGGGCTGACGGACGCTGCGCTCGATGAGATCGTGCAGCTCTATGCGCTCGAGAGCCTGTCCGTATCGGGAAACTCACTGTATGATATCTCAAAGCTCACCGCTCTCGGCGGGCTCACGACGCTGAACCTCAGCGGCAACAATATCAGCAATATCCAGCCGCTTACGCAACTGACAAATCTGCGCACCCTATATCTTGACAATAACCCTACCACCGATCTTACGCCGCTGTGCAGCCTCACGAACCTGACGAGCCTGAGCATCAAGGGCATCAGCATCACCGAGAGCCAACTTGAGACGCTCTCCAAAGCGCTGCCAAACTGCGCCATCCACAGCGAAGCCGCGCAGGAAGAGGTGCAGGATATAAGCTTCGGCGGCGCTACTTTCAAGTCGGATGTTACGGAGCTTGACCTCAGCGGCATGGGTCTGCGCGATATCTCCGCGCTCTCCAACTGCAAGGAACTCACGCGGCTGAATCTCAGCAATAACGAGATAAGCGATCTCAGCCCGCTTATGAACATTCCGGGGCTTGTGTGGCTCGACGTGTCCGATAATCAGCTGAGCGACCTGCGCCCGCTCATGGGCATCGGCACGCTCGCTTTCCTCAACGCTTCGAACAACAGCGTCACGAGCACCGCGCCTTTCAGCATGATGACCGGGCTTACCGAGCTCTATCTTGACAATAACCCGCTCAGGAGCTTCACCGGCCTGCGCAAGCTGCGCAGCCTTACCACGCTTGGCCTCAGCGGCACAGGACTCACGGATGAGGGACTTGACAATCTCAGCGGCCTTGTGCTCCTGCGCACGCTTTATGTTGAGGATAACCCCTCCCTGACCGGTGAGGCCGTTGACGAACTGAGCGCCACCCTCGGCAACTGCACCATAGAGCACTCCGGCCTTGCGTATTCCGTGTCCATAGACGGCCACGTTGTGACGACAGACGCCGAGACCCTTTCGTTCCCGTCCTGCGGCATAATCAATATCGAGAACATCGCGAAGCTGCCGAACCTCGTATCGGTAGACCTCAGCGGCAACTGCATCAGCAATCTCTATTCCCTGCAATATGCCGACTGCCGCTTCACGATAACCGACCTGAACCTCAGCGGCAACCGCCTTGAGGATATCACTCCGCTGTCGTATCTCCAGAATATTGAGCGGCTGGATGTGTCATATAACGACATAAGCTCCGAGCTGCCCTTTATGGCGATGTATAGCCTTGAGTCACTGAACCTCACTGGCAATCCCCTGACGGACGAGCAGGTCGAGCTCATCCGCAAGAACCTCCCGAACTGCGATGTGATTTTCTGAATAAGGGTAATATTAAGAGTCCCCAGCCTGCGCCGGGGACTCCGTTTTATCTGCTTCGGCTCTGCTCAATGACCGCGCGTATGCCTTCCACAGTCTCGCCCTCGCGCAGTCCGCGCGCGAATATCAGCAGGCGGCCGTCGATGCCTGCACGGCTGCATGTGACAAGCACAAGGATCTGATCCTGCGCGTCGACCGTGAGCGGGATACTGAAGATCGAGCGCGTCTTTGCCTCGTCAATGAGCGCCTGCATACCCATGTCACCGGAGCTTTTCAGCTCGTCGAATCTGCGCAGATAGAAGCTGTCCTCGTCGTCCGGCAGCATGGATGCGTCGAATACCGCGAACACTGCGTACTCCTTCGCTTCCTCGAACCTGACCGTGTCCCATTCAATGACTGCGTTCTCCTTCAACTGCTCTAAATTCCTGTACTGCGAAAGCTTTCCAAACTTGATCCCGCCGTCGATGTTATGCCCGTAAAGTATTAGATATGGCGCGTCGACCCAGTCGGTGTTTTTCTCGTCGGCGAAAACCGTGCCGATGCCGCTGTACTCTCCGCGGAAATCGTGGTCGAGATAAAACTCATTGTCCCGGAATACGACCGGCTCGTCAGCAAGCTCACCTGCACGGAGCCAGCCGATGATATCCGGATTGATCTCGTAAAGCTCACGGAAGCGCTCAGGTATCTCGAAAGCTGTGTCGACGCTGACGTTGATTTCCTGCGCGCTGGGGGACTGGGGAGCGTGGTACAGCTCGGCAAGCTCGGCGGCATTTGCCGCCTCATGCCTGCGCATCAGCACCGTTCCGGTCAGGGACGATGAAAGCACGGCAAATGTACACAGCGAGGCAATTAACAGCACCTTGTATCTGCCGCCGCGCCGCTTCCCGGGGCGGCGCTTTTCCGTTTCTTTCGTCTGCATGTCGTGCTCTCCTTCTCAGAACGCCTCAGGCTCTCTGCGGCAGAGCACGATAGCCGCGCCGCTGAGACATGCGCTCACCGTGATACCGGCTGCAAGGATCGCTTGGATAAGCGGCAGGCTGTCGCCGGTCTTTGGGACATCCTCGTTCCGACCTGAGCCGACGTCTTCACCGACGCCGGGGAGAGTGACGGTGTAGTATTTTCCCGTCCAGTGCGTCTCGCTGTTCTCGCCTTCGGACGACGAGGAGGAAAGCTTGACGGTGGGGTCATCGACGTTGAAGGAGAAGTCGACGCTCAGGTCCACATCCTGCTGTGCTGAGCCCGCGCCGATGAAGGTCTGAGAGGACTGATTATTCTTTACGCAGGTGAACAGGTACACGCCGTTTTCAATGTTCTGTGTGCCGTTCAGGTTCAGTGTCACCGTCGTGTTTGCGGACAGCAGGAGCCCCGAGAGCGTGTATGAGCCGTCAGGGTTCGAGGTGACGGCGCGTATCCCGTTCTCGCTGTCCCTGCTGCTACCGCCGCACAGACGGTAGGAGCCCGCGGCAACGCCGTTTGCGAACACCGTCACTATGAGGTCGCTTGAGGTGCTGTCGGGGATGACCGCCATGCTGATGGTTATGTCCGTCTCATACTGCCCCGCGTCGTTCCGCTCGCCGACCGTGAGGCTCATGTCCTTCGCAAAGTCGTCCTTCGTGAGAAGAGTGTTGTTTATGTCAGCCTCCTGCCCCGGCATGCCGATCAGGTACCGGTATATCCCGTTTATAAGCGCCTTGTCGGCGGAGCTGACCTCATCGAACTTGCTGCCGCTGCAATAGCGCCCGACGATATCGCTGACGTCAAGCGCCGTGCTGCCGCTGTTGCCGAAGTACCATATTGCTGCCTGCGTTGCTGTGAGCGCCATCCCGTCGCTGAGCTGCGCGGCCTGCTCCTTTGTGAGCTGTCCCGCGTCAATGAGCATTTTTTTGAACGCGTCGAGACTGCCCGGAGTCGGGCTCTCGGGGTCGGTGCTGGAGTTTTCCACGCCCCAGTACCCGTTGAGCACAATCGCGCGGATCCTGTCGGCTGCCTCGCCGTCCTCGTTGTTTGCGTAGTAGTCCGCGTCCTCAAGCCGCTCCATGTTGTACTGCGCACCCTTGCGGGGGCTGACGTCGAAGTCCGCGCAATAGACGTAGTATTTCGAGCCGTCCGCGCCCTGAAGCACGAACTGGTGCGGCTGCCATGTGCTGGCGCCGCCTGCCTTGACGCGGAACGCGCTTTCTATTCCGTATTCGCCGAGCCACTGGAAAAACTCCGCGCTGCTGTCATAGTCTGTCAGCTCGTAACGGCGGTTATAGAGATCGCGCTCGGTGTCCGTGGTGCCGCTGCCGTCGTTGCGGAGCGAGGGGAAAAAGGTACGGAAGGTTTTTGAGTAGTCAATATCGGTGCTGCCCGTGATCTTTCCCATCCATGCCGACAGCCTCCTCTCGCTGCCCGATACGCTGCATGAGCTGCCGCGGCTCTCGGCGCTTATGACCTTCGTCCGGCTCTTCGTTATGAGCTGCTTTCCGTCCGGGAGGGTCTCGACCTTCGTCGTCGTGGCCACGTACTGCCCGAATACCGGGTTGCTGTATGCGACGGGCTTGCCGTTTTCAAAGGTGATGACGGTGTAGCCTGTGAGCTTTCCCTCATCGTCGTATATTTCTGATACGAGGTCGCCGCTGAGTATCTTACCGTCCGCATCGTACACTGGCTCATTTGCCGGGGTAGGCTTTTCGGGCGGCTCGTAGTCGAGGCTGGTCCAGCCGCCATTGGGGTTTATCTCCGCGTTTTCCGGAGGCGCGGAATCCTCCGTCGTCGCGGACGTCGTCGTGGTTTTCAGAGTGCTGTAGCCCGTGATACGGCCTTCCTTGTCCCGCGTGCAGGCGACGGTCTCGGTCGTCTGCTGCCCGTCCGTGCCGTAGACCGTGCGCGTATATGTAGTGGTGTTGGTCTGCGCATCGATGCTGACCTGTACCTTGGTTATAACGCCGTTATCCTCGCTGGTGCTGTCCTCACTTATCCATGTGTCGTCTGCCTTGACCCAGTCGGGGATGTCGATAGTGCCCTCGTCGAGCCATGCGTCGGCAGCTTCACTGCTCTCTGCGCTGCCGCCCGGTGTGAGCTCGACCGTCAAGTCCGGGACCTCCGTCTTGATATCGGGTGTACCGTCCACGGTCTTGCCCGAACCGTTGTCGGTTTTTATCTCCGCAGTGCCGCCGTCTGCACTGCCCTTGACAGTCGTCTCGCGCCCCTCGGCTTCACCCTCGGCGCTTGTTAGGTTCCCGGCTTCGTCTTGTGTCTCCGAAGTTTTCCCGTGCTCCTCGCCGCTTGTGCCCTCGTCGGACCATTCCTTGTCGAAGCTGACGGTTATCGTCGTCTCCCCGGTGGCGGGATCCGTGACGGCGGAGGAATCAGCGGTGAGCCTTGGGGACTCCGGTGTCCCGTCGCCGGTCTCGGTGCGGCTCTGCGCGCTCTCTTCGGCAAACGCGGCAGCGCCCGAGAAGGCGCTCAGCGTCATTGCCAGTACCAGTACGCAGGACAGAAGCTTCAAATGATTTCTTTTCAACATTATGCCCTCCCATTGTAATTGACCCGGCCTGCGGTGTATTTGCCTTGGCCTTGCCGCAGGTCATACCATATAAAGCATATTCACGTTCCTGGGAGAATATGAATGCAGTTTTGTAAAGCTGTACAAAATTTTCCATCAAAGTCGGTGACTTGTGACGATTATTGCATTATTCACAAAAAAGACTTCTTTTTCTTGCAGAGCTGTGATATAATATCCACAAGAAGCAGAGATGCTTCTTTGGTCAATACAGCACAGTCGAAAGGAGTTGTCACAAATGAAGTTCACTTTTACCGAGAAAAAGATGGAGTCCTCCGAGGATCTGAGAACCTATTCGATAAGAAAGATAGGAAAGCTCGACAGGTTCTTCAAGACCGAGGCCGATGCTTACGTTACTTTCAGCATTGAGCGCGGCCGCTTCCTCGCCGAGATCACCATCCACAACAACGGCATGTATTACAGGGCAAGCGAACTTACGAGCGACATGTACGCATCTGTTGATTCCGGCGTTGCCGCGATAGAGCGCCAGATCCGCAGAAACAAGACCCGTCTTGAAAAGCGTCTCAGAGAGGGCGCGCTGGAGAGAGACGCCGGTGCGGCTTTCGCCGCAGTTCCGGACGAGCCGGACGAGGAGTTCAAGATCGTCCGCAGCAAGCGCTTCTCCATAAAGCCCATGTCCCCGGAGGAGGCGATACTTCAGATGAACCTGCTTGGGCACGAGTTCTTTGTGTTCAAGAATATGGACTCTGATGACGCGGTCTCCGTTGTCTATAAGCGCAAGCAGGGCGGCTACGGCCTCATCTGCGACGACGGCATGGACGATTGAGACACGCTCCTTCATCGACAAAGACTTGATATAAATTTGTATACCCCTCCGTTTTAACGGAGGGGTATTTTATGCGCCTGATGACGATAGGGGAGCGCATGTTCATACACACAGAAAAAAATATTTGAAATTGTTAAAAAAAAGTCTTGCAATTTCCGGAGAGATGGTGTATATTTAGGCAACGAGGAACGTTAAAAATTTATCGTTAATTATTACTCAATTTATTTGGGAGGTATTAGATATGAAGTGCCCTCGCTGTGGTGGAGAAATGACCCGTGATGATCATCGCAAGTATCCCATCGATATGTGCTATAACTGCGGGTATACGGAGAGCAGAGGGAATTCCCGCCCCGCTAAGGTGCTGTCCGGGACGACGAATTTTGAGCATCTCAAGAAGCTGAACTTCAATGAGTTTGTTGCGTTTGTTGGGGAAGGGCTTGGGTGCAGCGCCAATAAGCTTTCCGAGTGGCTGACTCATACTTGCTGATAAATTGATTTGATACGCAGACCGCTCCGACCAATTTGGCCGGAGCGGTTTTTGTTGCCAATTGCATGCGTCTGGTTTATAATATCATTTATCAAAACAGACAGGATACGGTGAAACAATGGACGAAAACAGAAGCATTGGTAAGCTTTACATTGTCGCGACGCCTATCGGCAACTCAAAGGACATGTCCCCGCGCGGCAGGCAGATCCTCGCGGACGCGGATATGATCGCCGCCGAGGATACGCGCCGCTCCATGGTGCTGCTCAATAAGCTTGAGATACGCAATAAGCTTGTCTCGAACCATAAGTTCAATGAGTACGGCAAGGCGAAGTATTTTATAAATGAACTGCTCTCGGGCAAGAATGTCGCCGTTATAAGCGACGCCGGTACCCCCTGCATCTCTGACCCCGGCAATGAGCTTATCAAGGCCGCGGTCGAGGCCGGGATCCCGGTCATTGGCGTGCCAGGCTGCTGCGCTGCCGTCACGGCGCTGTCTGTCTCGGGCTTTGATCTGTCGAGCTTCATGTTCTATGGCTTCTTTCCTCGCGAGAATGTGGAGCGCCGCCGCCTGCTCGAAAAGATGCGCCGCGGCGATACGCGCACCTACGCGCTCTATGAGTCGCCCAAGCGCATTATGGAGCTGGTCGATTTCTTTATCGACAGCGGAGCACACTGCCGTATGTGCCTGTGCAACGACCTTACGAAGCTGCATGAAATGAGCTTCCGCGGCACGCCCAGCGATGTCAAGGATCAGCTCCTTGCCAAGGGCAGCTACGATAAGGGCGAGTACGCCGTCGTCGTCGAGATAGACGAGGATTATATTTTCAATAAGGTGGAGCATACAGTCAGCGCCGAGGCGATGCTTGTCGACGCTATGGTCTCCGGCAGCCTCTCGGCAAAGGATGCCGTCGCCGCCGTGCTCGCGGATGAGAACAATTCCTACAGCAAGAACGAGCTGAAGGCCGCCGCGCTGAACCTCAAGCGCCTTTTCGGAGGCTGATATGGGCAGGATAATTCAGGAACTGGAGCGCTCACTGCCCGGTCTGTCCAAGGCTGTTTTCTCCCAGAGCATCGATAAGCTCTCGGATGAAAAGGTCGTCATCCGCCCTGTCAGCACTAAGACAGGCATAGCCTATCAGGCCGAGAGCTTTCGCAATAATAAGGCCTTTCACCGCAACCTTACCGCCGACGCGCTTCTGCGCTATGCCGAGGAGGAGCTTGAGGGGCGGTACCGTCAGGTGCTGATAGTCTCACAGAGCGGGGGCGGGCAGTTCTGCCTCAAGGTAAACGGCGAGTATAAGCGCACCGGCAAGGCCGCAGCGCTCCCGCTGCCCGGTGGCGCTGCCGCGCATGACCGCGAGAAGGAATATCTCCTGCGCGAGGGTGAGAACATCCCAGCGTTTGTCGACCTCGGCGTGTTCACGCAGGACTTCAAGATCGTCCGCGCCAAGTACAGCAAGTACCGGCAGATAAACCGCTTTGTCGAGCTTGTCGATCAGTCCTTTGCTTCCGACGGCAGGGAAGAGATCAGCATCCTTGATTTCGGCTGCGGCAAGTCGTACCTGACATTTATTCTTTACTATTACTTCTCCATCAAAAAAGGCATACGCACCCGCATCATCGGCTACGATCTCAAGGCCGATGTCGTCGAGCGTTGCAATGAGATCGCCTCGCGCTACGGCTATGACGGGCTGCGCTTCGAGGTCGCGGACGTGACGCGGGACACACTTGCCGATACGCACATCGACATGGTCGTGACGCTCCACGCCTGCGATACCGCCACGGACTATGCCCTTGCCTATGCCGTGAACCGCCGTGTCGGGCGCATCTTCTCCGTGCCCTGCTGCCAGCATGAAATCAATTCCAGCATCCACAGCGGGGGAGAGCTTGACCTGCTGCTTGAATACGGCATCGTCAAGGAGCGCGTCTGCGCCCTGCTGACGGATTCTATCCGCGCCGCTGTCCTTGAGGACGCGGGCTATAAGGTGGATATGATTGAGTTCATCGACTTTGAGCATTCGCCGAAGAACATCATGCTCCGCGCGGAGTATACCGGTAAGCACAGCGGCTCAGGCCGCACAAAAGCAGAAGCCCTGCGCGAAAAATACGGCTTCACCCAGACCCTGCTTGATCTTGTGAAATGAAGCTGATACGCCGGTAATAAGACTACCCAACGGCTCCCCATGTTTTCATGGGGAGCCGTTTTTTTACTCCGTATACAGCGGGAAAGCTATGTCTATCCTCAGCCCGTTTTCGTTGCGCACGGCCATCGTTCCGCCGTGTGCTTTTATTATTCTGTAGGCAAGCGGCAGACCCAGCCCGTGCGTGCTGTCCGGGATAGTGCCGAGACTTTCGAGCACCGCTTCGTCGATACCGCTGCCGTTGTCGGCAATGCGGATGCATGCGCTGCTGCCGCGGGTGTATTCTTCTATCTCCACGGTGCAGCCCTCACCGTTATGCTGCATGGCATTTGAAATCAGATTAAAGACTGCGCGGGCGATAAGCTCACTGTCGCAGAGGATCACGGCAGCCTCATCGCGAAGCTCCGGTCTGATCTCCCGACCCTCGGCAAGGCCGCTATTTAGCACGTCTGTCACGGCGGCGCGTATTATCGGGCACAGCCGCGCGGGCTTTCTGCGCTGCGGCTGCATATCGCTCTCAAGCGTGGAGATTAGATTAAGGTCATCCACGAGCCGCCCGGCTCTTCCGGCCTGCAATACTATGCGCTCGGCGCTCTCCGCCGCGGGTTCAGGCACCGCGTCGGCGGAGGCGATGGCTTCGGCGTTTCCCATTATCACCGCAAGCGGCGTGCGTATATCGTGCGATATCCCGTTTACCCAGTTGCGCCGCGCCGTGTCGCGCTCCTCAAGTGCGCGGCTTTTTTCGCGCAGTGCAGCGGAGCATTTGTTCAGCTCCTGATAGGCCGGGCGGAATATCCCACCGCCGCGGAGATCGAGCAGCTCCTCGCGGCTCAGCCTGTCGATGCCGTCGGTGAGCGTCTGCACGCCCTTATACAGCCGACGGCCGGTGAGCAGCGACAGGCAAAGTGCCAGCGCGGCGTTCAGCGCCAGCACCAGCGCGATGCGCGCGGGCAGCGAATGGAACCAGCTCATCGAAAGAACTATCTGATATTTCCCGACCGCGTTTTTCGGCTGCCCGAGGATGAACAGCCCGCAGTCCTCCGCCTGCGTGTAAACCGGATAGTCACACAGGAACCAACGAGAAAGGACAGCAACATCGCGCAGCGTATAGTGCTGCGGGATATCGTCCGGCATGTCCGCCGACCAGATGACGTCCCCGCTGTCGTCCAGCAGTATGCACCAATAGCCCTCGGGCAGCAGCACTGAAGCATCCTCGCCGGATTCGTAGGCACTGTGCATGAGGTCGATAACGCGCTTATTCGAGCGCGTCGCGGCGGTGCCGTTGTCGTAGCTTATATATAGAAGTCCCGCAAAGTTCAAAAGCAGCAGTATCAGCGCCGTGACGGCAGCGACGGCGGCGCAGCTCAGGAAAAATTTCAACGCTGTCTTATTCATCCCGCACCGCCAGTCTGTAGCCCAGTCCGCGCACTGTCAGCAGATGCTTTGGAGCGGAGGGCGTGTCCTCAAGCTTTTCGCGCAGGCGGCGGATGAGTACTGTCAGAGTGTTTTCATGGCCGTAGTAGTCCTCACCCCACGCCGCCATGCACAGGCTGTCAAAGCTTACGATCCTGCCGCGGTTTTCCCAGAGCTTCTTTATTAGAATAAGCTCCTTCGCCGTAAGCGGAGTATCCGCATCTCCGCGCCTGACGCACGCGCGGGCGAAATCCACATAACAGCTGCCTATTTCCGCGCCCTGTTCCTCGGCGGCGATGGCGTAGGTCCTGCGCAGCAGCGCTTTTACGCGCAGCATCAGCTCACGCATCAGAAAGGGCTTGACGATGTAATCATCCGCGCCGAGCCGAAGCCCCGTGATCCTATCCTCGCCGCTGCCGCGCGCCGTGAGAAAGATGACGGGCGCGTCCGTATATTCGCGCAACTGCTCGTACAGCTCGAAGCCGCTGCCGTCCGGGAGACTTACGTCCAGCAGCATCAGCGCGACCGGCTGGCTCGCCGCCACGGACAGTGCCTCCTCGCAGCTCGCCGCCGCATAGATATTGAAGAAGCCCTCCTTGAACAGCGCGTCCGACACGGTCCTGAGAAGCGCCTTCTCATCGTCGACTATCAGTATTTTCTTGTTCATCAGTTCATTCATCGCGATCACCGCCAGGCTGTATAGTAACACCTTTTTGCCCGATATTGAACACATATCCCGCGCTTTAAGCAAATTTAAGGCTGAGTTAAGCTGCATTTAAGCGTGAGGAAATCCCGGCGTGCTACTATACTGAACGCCGGCAGAAGTGTCTGCCGCGGAAAGGATGATAATTATGGATCAGATAGTCACCACATACGGGCTGACAAAAAAGTATAAGGACTTCTGCGCCGTGTCGCAGCTCGACATGACGGTGCGCGAAGGGCGGATATACGGATTCCTCGGCCCGAACGGCGCAGGGAAATCGACCACGCTCAAGATGCTGCTCGGCCTTGTGCAGCCAAGCGCCGGGAGCATAGAGCTAATGGGCAAGCCCATGAACGGCAGGAACAGAATAGAGCTGCTGCGCAGTACCGGCTCACTCATTGAGTCGCCATCGTTCTACGGGCACCTGACGGCGCGGGAGAACCTGCGCATATACACGACGCTCCTCGGCCTTCCGGAGAAGAACATCGACGAGGCGCTAAAAATCGTTCGGCTCGACAGGCAGGAGGGCAAAAGACTCTCGGCCTACTCTCTCGGCATGAAGCAGCGCTTCGGCATAGCCTCGGCGATGCTGGGCTTCCCGAAGCTGCTGATCCTCGACGAGCCGACGAACGGCCTTGACCCGTCCGGCATACAGGAGATGCGCGAGCTTATCCGCTCCCTGCCGGAGCGCTGCGGCATGACCGTTATCATCTCAAGCCACATTCTCAGCGAGATCGACCGCATCGTCGACGATATCGGCATCATCGCAAACGGCGAGCTTCGCTATCAGGGTGAGCTTGAGCGCCTGCATGAGATAGACGAGGGAAAGACGCTGGAGGAAATTTTCCTCGATATGACCGGAAAGGATCTGAGCCTGTGACCGCCTTGCTGAAAGCCGAATACCTCAAAAACCGCCGCCGTTATATTTTCCTGACGGCGCTTGCCCTGACCGCCGCGGCCGGCGCGTGGGCGTTCTACGGCAGCTATACCGGGGAGAGCGGGAGCTTCGCCCTGGAAAACGGCTATATGCTCTATCTCTATCAGCTCCCGCTCATCAATACTATCTTTTTCCCGCTCATGTGTACGCTTATCGCGTCGCGCCTTGCGGAGACAGAGCACAGCGGAGGCGGGTTCCGACGCCTGTGCGTTATCGCAGAGAGGGGAAGAGTGTATGACGCGAAGCTCATTTACGGGATTATTCCGGTGCTGCTGTGCGCCGTGCTCTTTTGCGCAGCCGCAGCCGTCTCCGGACAGATCGCGGGCTTTACAAAGCCGCTGCCGGTGAAGCTGTATCTCATCCACCTGCTCTTCACGCTTATACCGACGGCGGCGCTGTACGTTTTTCAGCACTCCCTGTCCATGCTCATCGAGAATCAGGCAGTGCCGCTGTGCGTCGGTGCTCTCGGTGAATTTATGGGGCTGTTTTCAATGTTCCTGCCGCAGCTCGGTGCGCTGCGCCGGTACTTCCCGTGGAGCTGGTATGGTGCGCTCCAGTTTGTCGGGCTCTTTGGTTGGACGAAGGAGACGAGATACGCCGGTGCGTACCTCGCCGTCATGGGCTATGACTGGCTGTGCCTTGCGATATCGGTCTTTGCAGCGCTGTGCTTCTACGCTGCGGGGAGGACTCTGTTTTCTCGAAAGGAGATATGAACAATGTTATGTAAACTTATCCGCGCCGAGCTTATGAAGCTGCGCCGTTCACCGGTCTGGCTGGCGTTTATAGTCATGCCGGTTATACCAGCGCTTATGGGGACATTCAATTATCTCGAAAACCTTGAGCTTCTGCACAGCGAGTGGTACAGTCTCTGGACGCAGCACACGCTTTTCACGGACTATATTTTTCTCCCCCTGCTCATCGGCATCTATTGCTCGTACACGATGTATATCGAGCAGAAGAACCATAACTGGAACCGCGTGCTCACCGCGCCTGTGCCGAAAGGCATGGTATTTGCTGCAAAGCTTGTATGCGTCGGGTTTATGATACTTCTCAGCGAGCTGTGGATCGCTGTGCTGTATGTTGCTTCCGGTAAGCTCGTCGGCCTGAGCGCCGCCGTGCCGCTGGGTGAACTCACGGTCTGGTGCCTGTTCGGGACGCTCGGCGGCCTTGTCATGGCGGCGATGCAGCTGACGCTGTCGCTCTTCCTGCGCGGCTTTGCTATGCCGGTCGCTATAGCGCTTGCGGGCGGCCTGTCCGGGCTGCTCTTTCTCGCAAAGCACATGGGGCATATCTGGCCGTATTCGCTCATGGCCTATGGCATGAACTCAAACGCGCCGCAGGAGCTGATGAAGAGCGGCTATGCCGGTTTTATAATTACCTGCGCAGTATATTTATGCGTTTTCACGGTGATAGGTTCTATGATCCTCTCCCGCTGTGACAACTGAAAATGTAACACGAAGCCCGAGCCTATATGGCTTGGGCTTCGCCATGTATATGGATGCCAAAAGGCTTAGCAAAAGTAACCAAAGTGGAGCGATGCAAAACGACATTACAGAAAAATGTGACAAAAAAGTTGGGACAACGTGCATTTTTGTGCAGTTTTGACACGATTCGACGTAAAAAGGGTTACATAATAATCCCCCACGATTTGACTAATATGAAAAAACGTGTTATAATGCCGCCGTAAATCCCTATAGGAGGGTAGAAGCTTATGCAAGTGCTGGACATGATACTCGATGTTCTGGCGTACATTTGGTATGGGATAAAAAGAATTTTTAAGAATCCGGTATTGAGAGATGCGGCGATCATTCTGCTTTCAGTGCTGGTCAGCGTACTTGTAATAAACGCAAGGACAAAGAGCATAAACGAACAGGCAGAGAAAAGGATAGCGGCGATAGAGCAGCGCTATCAGAGTGAGCTGGCCGCGGCGCAGTCGCAGACCGCGGGCTCGGCAACACAGTCGACGCAGCAGACCACATATTCCGCCGACGCGGAGTACATAGCAAAGGTCGTCGCGGGCTGCGCTACATATTACAGCGAGAACGTTCAGCGAGCGGTGGCGTGGTGCGTGCTCAACCGCGTGGACAGTGCGCTGTATCCCGATACGATCAAGGAGGTCTGCGAGCAGGCCAACCAGTGGCAGGGCTATGAGAATGCCCCGCTTATCGACAGCATATGCCAGGTGTGCCAGGACGTTATAGACACATGGCAGTCAGGCGGAGTGCGCGACATCCCGAGAGAGTGTGTCTTCCTTAGAATGACGGAGGACGGCGTCGAGCTGCGTACCGAGTTTACCGGCGGCAACACATGGAATGTTGTCAACAGCTGACATAAAAATACAGGAGCTGAAAAACAGCTCCTGTATTTTTATGTTCAGTTTTCGGGTATTGCCGTGGCGAAATAGAAGATATCGCTCATCCGCCGCTCAACGCCGAACTGCACGGGATTTATAAGCTCGTTTCCGATGATGATGCTTCCGGTCTGGCCGCCGTCGAGCGTGTAGGCATTATAGCAGCCGTGGGCTATCATCGAATCCGCGGCCTGACGGAGCGTGACATAGACATAATAATCGGGACTCTGGCAGTTGATCGTCATGGCAAGATAGTGCAGCTTTCCGAGCTGACCTATCGCGCAGCGGGCGTAGGTGTCCCGAATCTCACCGAGGGGGTAGTCGTAAGGCGTGACGTCAACGCCGTTTTCGACCATTACCGGGCCGAAGCTGAGGGAGAACATAATGTTGTTTTCATCCAAATATGCCTGAGCCTCGGCTTCTGTCTCGAACTGATCCTCATAAGTAAAGAGCATATTGCCGCTGTCGGTGAAGAGGCAGGCCTGCCCGGCAGTGAGGCAGCTGCGCATCAGCTTTCCGTCGTAGGCGTACAGGCCGTAGCAGCGGTCAGGAATATCGTAGAAATCACCGCTGACGGCAAGCACGGCGTTTGCCTGCGCGGCAAGCTCCGTCGGGTAATAATAGGTCTGTCCGCCGAAGGTGTCGTCGGCGATCTTGCGGCGCAGCTGGCTTGCGTCGGCGATGAAGACCTCGGCAAAGGTGCCGACCGCACCGTGCTCGCTCTCCTGCCAGACTATGGCGAGTATCGTTTCATCAAGATAGTAGCGGATGACGCCGCCGTTTATGAGCTCCTTGTCGGGGTTCCAGTCAAGCTCCTGCCCGTCAATGAGCTTTTTTGCTTCGTCTGTCTCTAACAGTGCGGAGATAACGGCAGGATCCGTCGTCTCACCGTAGCGGCTCTGGTCGGGCTTGGGACCGGGACTTGTCAGGTCAGGCAGCGTGTAGTGAAAATCAATGTGCTCCATCGCCGTGCAGGCCTTTTCAAAGCCGGGCATATCATCGGCGGGAGACGCGAGCGCATAGAGACTGGACAGATCGTCGACTTGCCAGACGCCGCCGCGGTAGCTCATGTGCAGGGTAAGCGTATCCTCACGCAGATAATCTGAGGCATGCTCAAGACGCTTGCTTACGGCGCGGTCATAGGCGCTTGTGAGCACCTCGGGCAGATATTCGCCGCTGTCAGTGTATATCTCCGTTGGACGTTTGGCTGCGTCAACAAGGCCTACAAGCTCCGCCTGCATCTCAGGGTCGATGTCGTCGGCAAGCGCGGCGGTGTCCAGATATGTGACCTCGACTTCGGCGGTTGCTGTGCGGAAGCTCTGCCGCGGATCGCCTGATATGACGGCGCTGAAGTTTTCAAAGGCCGCGCCGCTTATCAGCCCGCTGTCAGAGGGCTGCTCGATGGTGGATAGCGCTTCTTCAAGCGCAGGGCGAGGAGGAGAGGACGGTCTGAGAATAAGAAATACAGCGGTCAGCGCCGCAATAATAAGAACGACTGCGATAATAAGCGTGAGTTTTCGTTTAGCCATGAGTGTTCACCCCAAAATGTTTCACAAGTCATAATGCACAAATTTTACACTGAACATCTGAAATCGTCAAGCGCTGAGCTTGTAAAATGCGGAGAATAATTATATAGTAGATACAAGCAAAATCACGGAGGAAAAGCAAATGTTTTTTGACACACATGCTCACTATGACGACAAGGCCTTTGATGAGGACAGGGACAGCCTGCTTGCCGCGCTCCCGGAGGCCGGTGTGACGCTGGTCATTGACCCGGGCTGCGACGTTAAAAGCAGCCGGGCGGCGATAGAGCTTGCTGCGCGCTATGAGCATGTATACGCGGCGGTCGGGATACACCCGGAGGAGCTGGGAGATTTCACAGAGGAAAACCTTAATGAGATCGCACACTTGGCGAGGGACGGGAAGTGCGTGGCCATCGGCGAGATCGGCCTCGACTATTACTGGGACGATACGTACAAGGCCGAGCAGAAGGAGCTTTTCAGGCGGCAGATCGAGCTGGCACTTGAGCTCAGTAAGCCCATAATCGTCCACGACCGCGAAGCGCACGGCGACAGCCTTGAGCTCGTCAGCCGCTATCCGGAGCTGCGCGGCGTGTTCCACTGCTTTTCCGGTTCCGCGGAGATGGCGAAGGAACTGCTGCGTCGCGGCTGGTATCTGGGATTCGATGGACCCGTGACTTATAAGAACGCGAGAAAGGCGCTTGAGGTGATGGAGCTGTGCCCGATAGACAGGCTGCTGCTTGAGACGGACAGCCCGTATCTCAGTCCAGTGCCGATGCGCGGGAAGCGGAACGATTCGAGGAATCTGAAGTACATCGCGGAGAAGATAGCGGAAGTCAAGGGCTGTGCTGCCGAAGACATTGCATGCGCCGCGTATGAGAACGGCCGCAGGCTGTTCGAAATTTAATACAGATGGCTTCAGCAAAGGCCGGACAGCCTTTGCTGAAGCCATTTTTTTGTCTGCCAAAATGTGACAGGCAATTACACACGGCGCAGGATATACTTGCTATAGAAAATATAACAAGTAAATATCTTTTGGTGGGAACTTTTGGTGAGGAAGTGCGTCTATAAGAAAGAAAGGCATCGGGACAAGTCTCGCCCGGAGCAAACATAAGGCGAATCTGTAATTTTTTGACGCCAAAGAATTATTAAGAATTGCCGGTGAAACGCTGGAAGCCCTGAAAATACACGCGGCGCGCACAGATGCTGCATAGTTTTTTGTAACAATTTGAAATTTTTTGAGATTTTTATGTTTTTGGGGCTTGCAATTTGAAGAGACTTGTTGTAATATTATAGCCGAAACGTAACAGTTTTTTTACTTTATCTCAAAAACTGTTCGTGATAAACCCGCAAAGACCCATAGCACAGTAAATCATTATACCCGAAAGGGTAGTTTAGGGGGAGCAAATATGAAGAAACGGATCATCAGTGCTCTGCTGACAGTGCTCATGGTCATGTCCCTGTTCACGGGGCTGTCCGTAAGCGCTTACGCAGACGACGAAAATCCTCAGGTGGTCGAGTACACCCTCAAGGCCGGCGACTATGTTCTTAAACTCTGCCAGGCACAGGGCATCAACTACTTCACCTGCAAGGATGCTATTATAAAGCTCAACGGGCTGAAGAGTGAAAACGACTTCAGGTTCCTGGCCGTGGGCAGAGTGATCAAGCTGCCTGCGACTGACGCTGCGGCTCTGAACATCATTGCCAGCGGCAGTACCGGCACCGGTTCTACCGGTTCTACCGGTTCTACCGGTACCACAACGGGAACCGTCAGCGCCGCAAAGGGCAGCGACAGTGTCGCTTATTATCTGATCCCTTACACGATCCAGCGCGGCGAGACCGTTGCGGGCATCTGCAACTCTTTGGGCATCAGCTTCACCAACTATGCCGATCAGATCAAGAAGCTCAACAACATCTCCAGCTGGAACAAGGTCGCTGCGGGCAAGACTCTGCTTCTGCCCTCACCCAAGGCTCCGGCAGTCGGCACTACCTGCTATCAGGTCGTGGCGCATAAGATAGGCTCAGGAGAGACCGCTTACAACATGGTCGCAAGCTACGGTGTTGACTATGGCCAGAACACCAAGCTGCTTCAGGCGCTGAACAACACCAGCAACCTTGCAAAGGTCAGGGCCGGCAGCACCTTCTACATTCCTGTAGTCACTACCATTACTGCCAGCAGCACCGGCAATACCGGCAATACGGGCAACACCGGAAACAGCGGCAATACTGGTAATACCGGTACCGGCAGCGGCAACAGCGGCAATAACAACAGTGGTAACAACAACAGCACCAAGAAGTACAGCATTACTCCCAATATCAACACCGCTTACGGTACCATGACCTTCTATGTCAATAACGCCACCGTCAGCTCCGCTGCAGCAGGCGATAAGGTCACGGTCGACGTCAATACCACTGATGGTAAGGCGATAAGCAGTCTGGTCGTCAAGCATGCCGACGGCAGCGCCGACGTCAAGCTTGAGGGCAACACCTTCATCATGCCCGGCTGCAACGTCCGCGTAGACGCCGAGATCCAGAGCGGCTACGATATCAATATCGAGAGCAACTATCCTACGATCACCGCAGCTACCGTAAGCGGCGTTTCCGCAAGCTCCGCTTCTCAGGGCGCGAATGTCAAGATAGTCAGCACCGACCCCGGCTACATGGTCGATTCAGCGACTGTTTACTACTCTACCTGGCTAGGACTGAAGAAGTTTGTCACCGTGAACGACGCGATGTGCTTCATCATGCCGGCAGCCAACGTCACCGTAAAGGCAACGCTCAAGGCTGTGCCTACATATAACTTCTACAGAGCTGACTGCGTCAACGGCAGCTTCGACCTTCAGGTAAACGGCTTCAGCGCGAGCAAGGCCGCGAAGGGCGCACAGGTGTCTATCGCCTGGAAGGCAATGGACGGCTATACTCTTACCAGCATCAATGTGACCGAGGCAGTGTCCAAAAAGAACATAAACGTTCTTAATAACTCCTTCACCATGCCCGGCTGTGACGTCGAAGTCAAGCTGACCTTTGGTAAGACCGATAACGCGATCGTCATCAACGCTGCGCTGGGCGGCAAGCTGGTAGCCTACGATTATGAGAGCGGCGTGAAGGGAAGTCTGATTACAGAGGCTATGACGGGTGATAAGGTTCTCATTGAGGGCGAGCCCGATACGGCTGAAGGCTTTGACTATGATTTCAGTCTCACTGTTACCCGCAACGCGGACGGGAACCTTGTTAAGACCGATAAGGTAGTGTCGACTTCGACAGCCTGCGCGTACGCTTTCACAATGCCCGCAGGCGGAGTTACGGTCGACGGACAGTTTAACGGGGTATATATGGATCTCACCGTTGACTTCCCGAACAGCAGCGGCAACGAGAACAGTGTCACCGTTAACGGCAATACAATAAAAGACACTTTCAAAGCGATAGAAAGAACAGACTCCTTTGCTGTCGGCAGCAAGGTCGCCTTCAGCACCTTGGCAAGAGACGGTTATGCCTTCAACAAGTTTGAGGTATATGTCAACGGCGAGTATAGTGTCGAACTTAGCGAGCTTGCAAACACTCAGGGCTACTTCCTCATGCCTAACGGCGCTGTGTCTGTCGAGGCATTCTTCGTGGCAGACGCGATACCTCTTGAGGCCGCATCCATCAGAGGCAGCGGCGATGTAAGCTATCAGGTTTCTACCACCGGCAAGGACGGCGAGTACAAGACCGCCTGCAGCAGCAAGGTCGGCGATTGGGTCAAGATCATTGTCAAGCCCAGCAATGCTGGCTTCGTCGTACCTGACAACGCTATTCTGGTTACCGACAAGGCAACCGGCAAGTCTGTTAAGCTCATAAAGATCGATAACACCAGCTATATATTCCAGATGCCTTCTCAGGGCGTGGATGTCTCTGTAATCCTGGTCGGCGACCCGCACAAACTCACGCTCAAGACCATGAATGCGGATAACAACAGCGCAGATCTCCAGGGCAAGAGCCTGTGGCAGATCTCCGTCGAGGGAGACTGGCCCGTAGTCGAAAACGATCCTAATGGCGGCACCACCAAGGCTGATGTCAAGGCCAACGACCCGATCGTTCTCTCTCTCACCGAACCCGGTGCTGCGAACTACGTGATCGACAAGGTCGTGCTCACGACCAGCGGCGGCGTGTACGCAGGCGGTATCGAGTACATCGGCAACCAGTACTACTTCCTCATGCCTGATACGGATACGACCTGCACCGTATACCTCAAGGCAAAGACCACCAGCGATGTATCCCTCACCGGCTGCCTCATCTATGACAAGTCTCGCGGCAGTGCAAACTTCGAGATGGGCGGCACGGCGATAGGCTCCTGCAAGGCCGGCGACACCGTTATGGTCCGCGCGACTGCGGCTGAAGGCTTCACCTACGGTCCGGACGACGTCATCATTACCAGAGCTGACGGCGGCACGCTTACCAGCGGAACCGATGTCAATGCAGGCAACTTCGTACCCGTGTACGAGGATAAGGGCAGCGGCGCTGTACTGACCGGCTGGATATTCAAGATGCCTCAGGGCGGCGTGAATGTCGAAATCAACTTCAAGCAGAGCGAAGCCAACGCGATCGAGCTCAATGTCTATGACGAGACCGGCGCAGTATTGACCGGAAACGGCTATGTATCCGTTCAGTATGGCGGCAACAACTTTACCGATATAAGCGGTGATTTCGGCAAGGTACCTTACGGTTCCGCAGTGACCGTATCGCTGACCGACCTCGGCAAGAGCCTCTACAATCTGACCAAGGTCACCGTTGACGGTGTCACCTGCGAGAACAGAGGCAACTTCTTCGGCTTCTACATGCCGAACACGACCGCAAAGATCACCGTTATCCTGACCGCAAAGACTCCCGAGCCCACATCCTTCAAGCTTTACAGCAGCTATGATTACAACAAGGGCACCGTCGGCTTCTATGTTGGCGGAAACCCGGTCAACACTGCTACTGAAGTCGACACCGTCAGCATCGTGTTCACTCCCGCGGCCGGATATATGCTTGACAGCTACACTATCGTCCGCAATACCGACAACGTGACGGTCAAGGAAGAGACCAAGCTTGCCGAGGGCAGTGCCAAGACTGTTGATGTAAAGCTGGCGGATGTTATGGACGACTTCACTGTTACCGCGACTTTCGTGAACAGGACCTACAATGCCAAGCTCAAGATCGTTGACAAGAACGGCACAGAGATCACGGACGAGAATCTCGTCCAGTTCAAGGGCGCGGACGGTAAGTATAAGGCTGTGAAGAGCGGCTCTGTGGTCGAGGTCGTATTCGATAACAACGTGAACATTGGCCTTACCTCCACCGGCAACGGCTATAAGATCACGAAGTACACGATCACCGATGCCAGCACCAGCAAAGTTAAGACCGCTACCGAAAGCAATTGCAGCGATTTTAACTTCAAGGTGACAAAGGAAGGCGTTTCTGAAATCGAAATCCGCCTCGAGGTCAAGTAAGACCTTAACAAAATGTCCCCCTAACCGGCAGGGCTTCGGCTCTGTCGGTTTTTTATACCGCGCGAAAAAAACCGGGCAGCTCCCTGATACGGAAGCTGCCCGGTATAGTCTTGTTATGTGCCCGATCAGAATGAAACGATGAGCTGCATCTTGAAGCGCTCCTCACCGTACACGGCGTGGGGGATGTTCTTCGGCATGATAAGTGTCTCCTCGCTGAGGATGAACACCTCACCGCCGACGGTGAAACGGCCTGTGCCGTCGAGCACCGTGACCATCGCGTCGCCGCCTGCTGCGTGGGTGGATATTTCCTCGCCTTTGTCGAAAGAGAAGAGAGTCATGCTGACGGAGTTGTTCTGCACAAGCGTCTTGCTGACGACCTGCCCGTCCTGATAATCCACAAGATCCTTAAGCAGAAGCTTTTCCTGCTTGGCAATGTTTTTGTACATCTGAGTGACCTCCGAAATTTATGATACGGATAGTATACCACGCTACGGCGGAAAATTGTACCATCAATTGACAAGGACACACACGGTTTTGACGGGCAGAAAAACGCCCATGCTGCTTCAAAGCCCTTGGCAATACACAAAGTATTGCCTGCGGACTTTTCATTGCCTGAACGCTTTTCTGCTCCGGCAAAACTGCTTGCACCTGACAGTGATGGATTTCTTGCGTGATTTTTGGTTTTTGAGACGCAGACGGGCTGACGCCCGTCAAGGCGAAAAGAACAAAAAGCACCCTGCGCACTCCATGCAAAGCCCAGCGAAGTGGGTTTGCATGGAAAAGGAAGAAGGAGATTGCTTAGTGCAGCTTTTGCCGCAAGGCGGAAGCGGAACGGCGCAAGCTTCTTCTGACGTTGTCAGGCGTGTGTGCTCTTGCCAATTGATGGTATACTCATTGTAAAATTGACATCGGAGATTGACCGGAGAAAAAACGGTGGTATAATGATGAAAAAGTTCCGAGGAGGTAGAAATACATGAAGCTTGCGATGGCACAGATGGCGATGAGTACGGACATGGCGGAGAACCTGAAAAAGTCCCTGCGCTTCTGCGAAGAAGCAAAGGGGAGCGACCTGCTGTTTTTCCCGGAGATCCAGCTCTGTCCGTTTTTCCCGCAGTATGAGAAGAGAAACGTGGACGCCTATTGTCTGCGCTCGGATGCGGAGGAGATACGCGCGCTTTCCGCGGCGGCAGGTGAGGGCGGCTATTACATGTCGCCGAATGTGTACCTTGAGATGAACGGCAGGCGCTATGATACCTCACTGTGGATAGACCCGCATGGCGAACTGCTTGACTGCGCAAAGATGGTACACATCGCGCAGGCGGAGCAGTTCTATGAGCAGGACTATTACACTCCCTCGGACGACGGCTTCAAGGTGTTCAACACGCCGTTCGGGCGGGTCGGTATTGTTATATGCTATGACAGGCATCTGCCGGAGAGCATCCGCACCTGCACACTCATGGGCGCGCAGCTTGTGATAATCCCGACGGCGAACACCAAGGCCGAGCCTATGGAAATGTTCGAGTGGGAGATACGGGTGCAGGCGATGCAGAACCAGGTGTCCATCGCAATGTGCAACCGCGTGGGCAAAGAGGGCGATATGAACTTTGCCGGGGAGTCGATCGTTGTGCATCCGAGCGGAGACGTGATATGCAAGGCCGACGACAAGGAGCGGCTCGTCTGCTGCGAGATAGACCTTGCCGAGAGCGACGCATGGCGCGCGAAGAAGCCGTATATCCCGACGCGGCGTCCCGAGTGCTATCTGTGACCGGAGGGCGGTGCGATGCGGGAACTTAAACTCAAGCGTGTTTACCGGCACTTCAAGGGCGACTATTATCTCACCGAGGACATAGCCAACGACTCCGAAACGGGCGAGCCTTTTGTCGTATACAGAAAGCTCTATGGCGACGGCGGACTCTGGATCCGCCCGCTCGAAATGTTTCTCAGCGAGGTAGATCATGAGAAATACCCCGACTGTGAGCAGAAGTACCGCTTTGAATTGCAGGAGATCGAAAGCGCGGCGGGACACTGAAAACAATATAGATATATCAAGAGCGGATAAGTGATCCGCTCTTGATTTTTTCTGCGCGGGAGTGTATAATGACTTTAATGAGACGAAGCGTCTCATTAAGAAAAACGGAGGAACGGCGAATGAGGAGCAGAAACCCGGAGCTGATGAAGGCAATACGCGGCTATGTCGAGAGCTATTACAGAGAGCGCCTCTCGTCCCCGTCGATAAGAAGCATATCGGAAGCGACGGGGATACCGCGCGCGACGGTGCAGCGCTACCTTGTTGATATGGACAGCAGGGGAATGCTCGAATACAGCGGACGCGTCGCTGCCTCTCCCGCCATTGCCAAATGCACCACGGGCTATATCTCTGCGCCGATAGTAGGGTCGATACGCTGCGGCAGCCCTGAGGGCGAGGAGGCGGACGTTGAGGAATACGTGAACCTGCCGACCTCCGTGTTCGGCGGCGGCAGCATGTATCTGCTGCGCGCGAAGGGGGACTCGATGCACGACGCGGGCATAGACGAAGGCGACCTTGTGGTAATAACTGCGCAGAACGAAGCAAACGTCGGGGATATCGTTGTCGCGCTCGACGGCAGCGGGCAGAACACGCTCAAGCGATATGCCGGCTTTGACGCGTCGCGCGGCCGCTATGTGCTGGAATATATGAACGAGAAGGTCTACCCCGGCAAGACCGAGCTTGTTGACAGCTTCACGGTGCAGGGCGTTGCGCGGCACGTGATAAAGGCGATTTGAGGAGCGAGGTAAAATGGAACGCAGCTATGTTTCCATCGACCTGAAGTCCTTCTTTGCGTCGGTGGAGTGTGTAGAGCGCGGGCTGAATCCGCTTACAACGAACCTTGTCGTGGCGGACTCCTCGCGCACGGAAAAGACGATATGCCTTGCGGTGACGCCCTCGCTCAAAAGCTACGGTATCTCAGGCAGGGCAAGGCTGTTCGAGGTCGTGCAGCGCGTGGGCGAGATAAACGCCGCGCGCCGCCGGAGAGCGCCGGGCGGGACGTTTACGGGGAAGTCGTACAGCGACCCGGAGCTTAAGAAAAACAGCGCGCTCGAGCTGGATTATATAGTGGCAAAGCCCCAGATGTCGCACTATATAGAAATGAGCACGAAGATATACGATATATACATGAAGTACGTCGCACCGGAGGATGTGCATGTCTACTCGATAGACGAGGTGTTCATCGACCTGACGGCGTATCTCAAGACATACGGCCTTACCGCGCGCGAGCTTACGCAGCGGATCATCCTTGATGTGCTGCGCAGCACCGGCATCACTGCGACGGCGGGGATAGGGACGAATCTTTATTTAAGCAAGATCGCAATGGATATAGTCGCAAAGCACATCGAGCCGGACGCGGACGGTGTGCGCATCGCGGAGCTTACGGAGCAGAGCTACCGGGAGCAGCTTTGGGAGCACCGGCCGCTGACGGATTTCTGGCGCGTCGGCAGGGGCTACGCAAAAAAGCTCGAAGCGCACGGAATGTACACGATGGGCGATGTCGCCCTGCGCGCGGAGTACGATGAGGACGCGCTCTATAAGCTCTTCGGCGTGAACGCGGGGCTGCTGATAGACCATGCGTGGGGCTATGAGCCGTGCACGATCGCGGACATTAAGGCGTACCGTCCCGGCAGCAGCAGTCTCGGCTCGGGGCAAGTGCTCCAGTGCCCGTACACCTTCGATAAGGCACGGATAATCGTCCGAGAGATGACGGAGCAGCTCGTGCTCGAACTCGTGGAAAAGCGCCTTGTGACCGACCAGATCATACTCGACGTGGGCTACGATATCGAAAGCCTCTCCCGCCGGGAGATCGCCGCGCAGTACAAGGGTGAGGTGGTGCGCGACCACTACGGCCGTCAGGTGCCGAAGCCCGCGCACGGCTCGTGCCCGCTCGGGCGGCAGACGGATTCGCTGAAGCTGATAATGGACGCGGTGCTGCCGCTGTATGACAGGATCGCGGACAGCAGGCTGCTCGTACGCAGGATCAATATAGCGGCGAACAACGTCGTGCCGGAGTCGATGGCGCGGCACGCGGAGGAGGCGACGCAGCTTGATCTGTTCTCTGACTGCGAGACGCAGGCAAAGCGCGCTGATGAAGAGCGCGCGCAGCTCGAGCGCGAGAAGCGCCGCCAGAGGGCGGTGGTGCTGATAAAGGGTAAATACGGGAAAAACGCGATCCTAAAGGGCACAAATTTCATGGACGGCGCGACGATGCGCGACCGCAACCGGCAGATCGGGGGACACTTGGCATGAGCGGAAAGTATGATTCACTGCTCCGCCGCGGCCGCCATTTTTCCGAGAAGCACCCGCCTATGCCGAACTGTGAGCGCGCGGCGCAGTTTGCGCCCTTTGCTGCGCTGAACGGCTTTGAGGAGGCCGTTGATGAGACGGCGCGCCTGACCGAGCGACAGGTCGAGCTTGACGACGGCGGCATTGAGGAGCTTGACCGCGCGCTCCGGCTGATAGCGGAGCAGGCGGGGGAGCGTCCGGAGATATCCGTAACATGGTTCAGACCGGACGACAGAAAAGACGGCGGCGCGTATCTCACATGGAGCGGCAGCCTGAAAAAGATGGATATGTATGAGCGGAAACTCGTCTTCGCCGACGGCCGCAGCATACCGATAGACAGCATACGCAGCGTTGAGTGCGGGCTGGATGAAAAAACATCCCCGGCGACGGCTGAATAAGGCCGACGCCGGGGATGCTTATGTGCTATGTATCAGCTTGCGAGTATCTTGTTGATGCGCGCTTCCGCTTCCTTTGCTATTGCCTCGGGAACGATGCCGGTGGCGACGACCTTGTCAAAGATCTCGCCGCACTTTTTCTTGCCGAGCAGCTTTATAGGGTACTTGAGCAGCTGGGGTGCAAGCTCCTTGATAACGGCGGCGGTATCGGGATTATCGAACAGCTCCTTGACGGTAAGATTCCTGAAATCCATAGCAATACTCCTTTTCGTTATTGCGGGGCGCTGCCCCGCGGATGCTTACATTATACCGTTTATTCCGCAAAATGGCAAGAGTTTAACATACAGGCACTCATTTAAGCGTGCTGTTGGGCACGTCGAGCACAATGTCGGACATCGGGAAGGACGCGCATGGGTGGATGTAGCCGAACTCGATATCTGCTCTGCGGCGGCCATCGGTCTTTTCCGGGACAAAGACCTCGCCCGAGACGAGCTTCGAGCGGCACCATGAGCACTCGCCGCTGCGGCAGCGGGAGGGGGCAGTGATGCCCGCGCGCTCGATAGAGGTCAGCAGCGGCTCATCAGCGAATGCGGTGATGTCATATTCCTTGCCGCACTGAATGACCTTGAGGCTGAAGGTCTTGCCGCGGATATCCTCGGGGTAGCCGGGCTGGTTCCACGGATCCTTTATCATGCCGAACAGCTCGCGGCGCACGAACTTGCGGCGCAGGCCGAGCTTCGCGATCTCGCCGTCGAGGAAGTTGTACATCGCCTGCGGACCGCACATGAAAATGCTGTACTCCTCGCCGCCGTACTTTTTGATAAGCTCGGCGGTGATGAAGCCGTGCTCAAAGCCGGGCTTCTCCTCGTCGGACAGGACATGCACGACGTGTACCTTGTCGCAGGCGGCACAGACCTCGTCAAGCTCCTTCTTGTAGACTATGCCGTCTTCTGTACGGGAGCCGAAGAGTATAGTCAGGTCAAAATCCTCAAAGCCGTCGCGGATGGCATAGGCCATGCCCATGAACGGAGTGATGCCGGAGCCGCCCGCGAGAGCGACGACCTTCTTCGCGTCGCGCAGGCGCTCATAGTAGAGGTGCCCCTGCGGGCCGGAGATCGTAACATGATGCCCGACGACCCAGTGATCCTGAATGTACGGGCTGACAAAGCCAGCGTCGTCGCGCTTGACAGTGATGTTGTATTCACCGCGCTTTGCCCACGCCGGGGACGAGCAGAGCGAATATGAGCGCGTGGTCACGGTGCCGCCGATGGGGACGCATACGCTGATGTACTGCCCGGCTCTGAACGGTGCGAGGGCGGAGCCGTCCTCGGTCTTGAGGACGATCGTCTTTGCGTCGGCACCGTTCTGGCGTATCTCAGCCACGACGACCTCCTGCTTCTCCGGGTGGCGCTGCTTTGCCTTTTCGTTGGTGGTGAGCGTTTTCGGCAGCGGAGCGGAGGAGGCCGCCTGTATCGCCTTCTCACGCACCTTGGGCATATTCTTGAATCTGAGCATATCGAGCGCGCCGATCATGCCTACCTTGTAATTGAGCTTATCTGCCATCTTCTCAAGCCTCCTCTGCTTTCATTTCCGCGAGAGTCTTTTTGGCGAGCGTGTCTCCGCTGAATATCGCGGAGTTATAGCCGTCGCCGCGGATGCTTGCCGCACCGACGAACTTCAGCCCCTTTACCGGGAACTCCGTACCCATCATCATCATTCGCGGCATCATGTTGTCCCAGTCCTTCAGCTCAAAGCCGTAGGCCGCGCCCTGCGGAACGTTGACATAGTTGCACATTGTCCACGGCGTTGCGATCTCAAGCTCTTCAATGTACGGGGTGACTGTGACGCCGTAGCGCTCCTCGAAGAGCTTTATCAGCTTCTCAGCAAAGGCGGTCTTGGTCTCGACGTAGTCATCGGGGTCGACGTTTGCCCAGTCGTCATCCATGAAGGTGCTGGTGAGGGAAACAACGCAGGTGCCCTCCGGTGAGAATCCGGGATTCACAACGTTGTAGCACACCATAACCTGGTTGCAGTTCGTCGCGATGGTTTTGCCGGATTCATATTCCTTGGCAGTGTTTGCGGAGGTCGGGAGGAAGACTGTGTAATCGCGTATGCCAAGTTCCTCTGCGCTCCTGTCAAGCCCAAGGTACACGACGAACATTCTTGCCGAATACGTGCGTGCGTTGCCGAGCTTCACCATGCGCTCAGGCACGACCTCCGGCGGACACATCGTGGCGTACACCATGTTCTGGTTCATGTTGCAGAGGATGTGCTTCGTCTCCACATCGCCGCAGGTTGTCTTAACGCCGCGGACGGCCTTGCTATCGTCGAAGAGTATCTCGGTCGCGGTGCAGTTCATCCACACTTCGCCGCCCATATTGCGGAAGCATTCAAGCAGACCTGTGGTCAGCTCGTTGCTGGTCTTGTCGGGTATCCACGCGCCGTGGTTGACGTACAGCCAGAGCATGTTGACGTACTGGAGAAAGGACAGATGGTCGGCGTCGACGCCGAGGTAGCCCCAGTAGGTGTTAATTATATCCTGCGCGAGCTTCGGCATCTTCATTGCCCTGAACACGCGGTTGACCGTGTAGCTGCCCAGCCGCAGGAAGTTCGGGAAGTGCTCCTGCATGTACTTCGGGTCGGTCTTACCGGCGACGCTCAGGGAGTAGTCACCGGCGGCGTGAAACTCTGTGCCGAGGTCGAACAGATCCTGTATCGATTTGCGGCAGCCGGGGACAAGGCGCTCCATCTCGTCGACAAATTCCTTGACCGTGCAGGGGAGAGTAGCGTCGATATGCGTCTTGCCGTCGGAGGCGGTGGTGATAACGCGGAAGTTATCCGGAACCATGTGCCATGGAATGTCAAGGCCGAATTCCTCGCAGGTCTTGCGGCAGCCGCCGGGGTTCTCCTTCGTACCCCATTCGCAGATCTCGTGCAGAGCCGTTTCAAATTCAAAGCGGCCCCTGCGAAAGCTTGAGGCGCAGCCGCCGGGCATGTTGTGGCGTTCGATGAGCAGAGTCTTTTTCCCGCCCTTTGCCATACGGCAGGCGGCGGCAAGACCGCCGTTTCCCGCGCCGATCACAACGGCGTCAAATTTTGGCATCAATATCTCCTCCTTGATTTGTGGTAATACCACACGTTTACAATGTGCATTTTATAACAAGCACCGGCAAAGGGTCAATACCTCCGGTGTATTTTCAGCGTAGTAGTCAGCTTTTCGCTTGACTTTTAAGCATCTTACAGGTAAAATCCAAGGTGTGGTATTTGGAATGACCACAGACATTCTGGGCTTTGGAGGCGGCTATGGGCTTTAATAAAATAGTGGCAGTGTCCATGACTGATCTGTTCGTGCAGCAGATAGAAAATATGATACTCTCCGGGGAGCTTGCCATCGGCGAACAGCTGCCCCCGGCGCGGGAGATGTCGGTGAAAATGGGCGTCAGCAGGACGGTCATCTCCGCTGGGCTCGTGGAGCTTGAGAAGCTTGGCTTTGTCGAGATACGCACGCGGCAGGGCGTGTTCGTCTGCGATTACCGGCGAAAGGGCAGCCTTGAGACGCTTATCGCCATCATGCGCTATAACGGCGGTGCGATGAGGAAGAACGAGGTCGAGTCCCTGCTCGAAACGCGCGACGCGATGGAGTGCCTGTGCCTGCGCCTTGTGTGCGAGAAGAACGATGTAGCCGAGCTTGAACGGCTCAGCCCAATCCTTGACAGCATCCGCGATGCGCGCAATGCCGACGAGGCCGCGGAGCGGGTATTCAGCTTCCACCATGAGCTTGCGATAATGTCGGGCAATGTGTTGCTGCCGCTGCTGTACTATTCCTTCAAGCCGCAGGGGGAATACCTCTGGTCGCTCTACTGCAAGCGCAGCGGCGTGAAGAAGCTGTATGAAATAAAGCTTGCGCTCTTCTCGGCGCTTATGAATAAGGATATTGACTCGGCAATAGAGCAGACGCACCGGATCATGGACGTCGCGAAAAACGACCTCGGCTTCTACGGGGCGTGACAACAGAAAAAGCGCGCTGGGTTCAAAGCACCCATACGCGCTTTTTTCTTGCCCTATTTCCCGCATTGGCGGCCGGTGTTGTCTATGTAGTATTCGCCGCTCAGCAGTATTTTCGATATCGGGACGATAGTATAGCCGTCGGCGAGCAATGATTCTATGATGCCGGGGAGCGCCTCGGGCGTGTTCTCTGCGGCGTTGTGGAAAAGGATGATACTGCCGGGCTGGACTTTACTGAGCACGCGCTTTTGTATCTCGGCGGCGGAAATGCCTTTCCAATCAAGACTGTCGACGTCCCACTGCACTGCCGTCATGCCCATGCTGTTCACGGCGTTTATCACATGGTCGTCGTATTCTCCGTATGGGCAGCGGAAGAGCGTGGGTGTGACGCCGGTCAACTCGGAGATCTTCTCGTTGCAGGCGGTTATGTCGGCAATGATGTCGCTGTGGCTCAGCTGCGAGAAGTGTGAATGCGTCGAGGAATGGTTCATTATCTCGTTGCCGTTTTCGGCGAGCGCGCGGACGGATTCAGGGTATTTATCCACCCAGTCGCCGACGACAAAGAAGGTCGTGTTTATGTCGTATTTATTGAGAATGTCTATGATTGTCTGCGTGTCCTCGTTGCCCCACGCGGCGTCAAAGGACATGGCGACGACCTTGTCGTCCCGCTGCACACAGTAAACCGGCAGCTGCCGGTTTGAGGCCGAGACGCCGACAATCGCCGGGCTGTTCACCGTCCAGAATATGAGCACGACTATCAGCAGCGTGCCTAAGGCGGACAGCACGCGCCTGTACCTGTGGAGAACACTTTTTTGCTCCGTCACTTTTCATCACTCCTTTTGGTACATCCTATGACGAGCCCGAGTGAAATATTAAAGCGCCGTTACGATCGTTCGTGATCGTAACGGCGCTGCTGGTCTTGTGCTATATTACTCGGCCTCTGTCGACTCCATCGCGTTGAAGCGCTCAAGGAAGCTGTGCTCGACTCCGCCGGTCTTGAAGCCGGGCATCGTGTCAAGGGCGACGGCGTGGATGCTGTTGAAGATGCTCTTTTCAATGTTCGGGTTGCCCTGACGCAGACGGCGCAGCAGAAGCTTGATCTCTTTCCGCTTCGAGACGTTGACGTCCCCTGTGTCCGCGGCACTCCTTTCCGTAAGGCGGCAGGCGCATTGGATAAACTCAAGGCTGTTGTCGCGCGCCCAGGCGATGATGTCGTCTTCGTGTACGCAGTAGAGCGGGCGGATCAGCGTCATGCCCTCAAAGTTTGTGCTGTGCAGCTTCGGCAGCATCGCCTGAAGCTGGGAGCCGTAGAACATGCTGATGAGCGTTGTCTCGACCACGTCGTTGAAATGGTGCCCCAGAGCGATCTTGTTGCAGCCGAGCTCCTGCGCGCGGCTGTACAGGTAGCCCCGGCGCATGCGGGCGCAGAGATAACAGGGGGACTTGCCGGCGCTGTCCGCAACTTCGAATATATCGCTCTCGAAGATCGTGACGGGGATGTTCAGAAGCGCCGCATTGCTCTCGATTTTCCTGCGGTTGAGCTCGTTGTAGCCAGGGTCCATCACGAGAAAGACAAGCTCAAAGGGAAAGTCGCTGTGCTTTTGCAGCTGCTGCATGAGCTTTGCCAGCAGCATGGAGTCCTTGCCGCCGGAGATGCACACGGCGATCCTGTCGCCGGGCTGGATCATCTCGTACCGCTTCACCGCCTCGATGAACGGATTCCACAGTACCTTGCGGTATTTTGTTATAATGCTGCGCTCAACAAGCTGATATGGTTCAAGGGTTCTTGCCATGGGTATGCCTCACTTATTTGTATATTTCGAGTATGCAGAAGTCACCTGTTTCCGCCCAATCCTGAATTGCGTAATGGCGGAGATAGATTTCGGCCTCCTGCTTGCTGTCAAACAGTCCGTTTTCATTCAGCCGCATAAAGTCGTCGGTGAACTCAGTTCCAGCTTCATCACAGCCGTGCCAGCGGCATAAAAACATACAGTCGCATATCGCAGAAAAGCCGTCGCCGCCGGGTGGATAGCAAACGTCATAGCCTAAGAAGTGCAGCCCGTACGGGATGTCCGCATCGGAACCGGCGGCTCTGACAAAAATCACTTCCAGATCGTTTCTGTCGCTCAGCGATTGGTATGTTTCCCGCATTTCATCATATGAGCACTGTGCCGCTTCACCGGTGGTATGAGCCAAAGGCTCCCGGTCAAGGCCGTTATAGACCTTTATGCTCTTGCTCTTTCCGGGCAGGGCATAAGGCGCGTGCTCTCCGAGCTGCTTGTGCTTTTGGATGTACCAGTCCTCGTACTTGCGGTATAGATATTCGTATTTATAAACGATGCACGATTGTGAAAACAAGAAGTCTGGATCGTCTTTTGCTATGCTTATGCGGGTAATATCTTTTGTCAGCGTGGGAGAGTATACAAACTCACAGCAATATAGAGTTACGGACATAACACACCTCCAGCAAATTCTGACTAGACAAAGATTATTTTATCATAATGTGTTCAGCCATGCAAGGAAGGAAAAACGTTCGGCATACTACCGTGGCAGCGTGTGGCGTTAGTAAAAAAGCGTGTTAAAATAGTGCTGACGGCAAGGAGATAGCGGGAGTTGACCTGCCGTGCGCGGCAGGCCGGGTCGCGGTTCTGGAGTGCCCCCGGCACTCCATTCATTACCGCTCCCGTTCAACTCCCTACACATCCATGTATAAACTAAAGCCTCGCCATAGAGGCGAGGCTTTAGTTTATGGTGGAGATGGCGGGAGTTGAACCCGCGTCCGAAAGCACTTTAACAGGAACTTCTCCGGGCGCAGACGGTTATTTGTATTCCCTTGCTTCCGCGGGAGCCGTCACCCTCGAAAGCTCAGTAGCTTCATTGTTCATGGTGCGCTCAAAGCTTTGCGCACGCACGTGCACCACTTGTCGACGCTCCGTTCCGGGCCGTGGTCCTCCCGGAGGGAACGCTCGCTAATTAAGCAGCGAGAAGAACTTCGTTGTCGTTGTTCTTTAATTTATAAAGGTTGCCCATTTTATGGATGGTAGGCGCATCCGCCCGCTATTCCTGCCTCCGCACCCCCGTCGAAACCGTTACATCCCCTCGTCTCGTCAAACAAACTCAAGGGGTCATTTGGTATCGCAAGCGAAACCAAATCGACCGGTTGAGTTTGTTTTCCTCTCAGCCTTGAAGCAGACGCTTCAAGGCTGTTAAGAAAGCGTAGCTTGGTGTTAAGCTATGAACTCATTGGGAAAACCGGCTGTATCAATGCTCCTCTCAAAAGTGAAAGCCCAGCTTTCACTTTTGTAAAGAACGTAAAAAGTAGGGGTAGGGCAGGTGGATTATTCTTTTACAGGTTCGGGGTAATCGACGCCGAGAGTGTCGACCGTGACCTTCTTCATGACCTGGGGGATGCGCGGCTTGTCATTGTAGTCGGTACGGACGGAACAGATCTTATCGACTTCCTCGATGCCCTCAATGACCTTGCCGAAGGCAGCGTACTGGCCGTCGAGATGCGGGGCATCCTCATGCATGATGAAGAACTGACTGCCCGCGGAATTGGGAGCCATGGTGCGTGCCATGGAGAGCACGCCGCGGCTGTGGAGCAGGGAATTGTCAAAGCCGTTTGCCTTGAACTCGCCGCGGATGCAGTAGCCCGGGCCGCCGGAGCCGACGCCCTTGGGGTCGCCGCCCTGGATCATAAAGCCGGGGATGACGCGGTGGAAAATAAGCCCGTCATAGAAGCCGCTCTTTACAAGGGAGATGAAGTTGTTGACGGTGTTGGGAGCGACCTCGGGATAAAGCTCAGCCTTCATGACTGCGCCGTCTTCCATTTCAAAGGTGACTATGGGATTGCTCATGAGTAATTCCTCTCTTTCATTGCTCTGTCGATATCGCGCTTGGATTCACGGTCGGCCTCGCTGTCGCGCTTGTCGTGCAGTTTTTTGCCCTTGCACAGGCCAAGCTCCACCTTGACGCGGCTGTCCTTGAAATACAGCGACAGCGGAATGAGCGCGACGCCGTCCTGCATCACGCGCGCCTGAAGCTTGAGTATCTCACGCTTGTGCATCAGCAGCCTGCGCGGCCTGACCGGGTCTTTATTGAAAATGTTGCCATGCTCATAGGGACTTATGTGCATCCCGCGGACGAAAAGCTCGCCGTCCTTGATGGTGCAGAAAGAATCCTTGAGGTTTACCTGACCAGCCCGGATCGACTTGACCTCGGTACCTGCCAGCTCAATGCCGGCCTCGAAGCGCTCCAGCACGAAGTATTCATGGAAAGCCTTCCGGTTTTTGCTGATCTCCTTTATACCGGTCTGCCTCGGCAAAGCGCTCACTTCCTTTCCGCGCACATACGCCTGTCTGTTTGCTGGAATATTATAGCACAGGACACCGGAAAATAAAAGAACATTTTGTTAAAGACAGTGAGCCCATCAGTGTTTGACCCGCCGCCGGTATGTACCGCGCCGCTGCCGCGGGGGACGGGGGCGCGCGAGCAGCAGGCACCCGCTGCCGGATTCAAAAAGCTCTGCCTCCATGTCGCCCCACGGGCGCAGCCCGGCGGAGCGCAGGCACAGGCGCACCATGCCGCGGATATCCCCGGTTTCTCCGTCGGCAAGTGATATCGCCACTCCGTCCGATGACACAAATTCTGTTACCATACTGTAATTAATCATCTCCGTTTATTGAAGCAATTCTGCATTTTCGCCAATCTCAGGGGCTGATTAGTATGATACTTAAACAAAAAATGATTTTCCATGCAAAAATTATGGAAATCCGCGGGATAGTGTGATATACTTTCTGAGGATTATGTAAATCAGATTATTTGATACATATGGAGAATATAAAATGGAACTGACAGAAAAGCAGGTAAGCAGCGAGCTTAAATACAAAGGCGTCATCGTTGACGTATATCTTGACAGGGCGGAGCTCTGCGATGGGAAGATCGCGAGACGCGAGGTCGTGAAGCACCCCGGCGGCGTCACGGTGCTCCCGGTCGACAGTGACGGGATGTGCTACATGGTGCGCCAGTACCGCTACCCGGCGGGCAAGACCCTGCTGGAGACTCCGGCCGGCAAGCTCGAGTACGGCGAGGAGCACCTTAGCTGCGCGGTGCGCGAGCTTTCGGAGGAGACTGGCTTCTCCGCTGACGAGCTTATAGACCTCGGTTGCTGCTATACCTCTCCCGGCTTCTCGACCGAGATCATCCACGTCTATCTTGCGCGCGGACTCCACGCCGGCAAGAGCCATCCGGACGAGGGCGAGTTTCTGAACGTCGAGAAGTATAGCTTTGATACACTGACGCAGATGGTCGCGGACGGCAAAATAGAGGACGCAAAGACCGTTATCGCGATCCTCAAGGCGGCAAAGTACCTCAAGTAAAACCGGCCTAAAAATATAAATGTTGATATTGCAGGACTTTTGTGGTAAAATCTGAAATTGGTCGGCCTGTATGCGGGCCGCATCCGACAGTATCGGAAGGTGCATATATTGGAAAAGTATGTTATTAACGGAGCTACAACGCTGCACGGCGAGGTCGAAATAAGCGGCGCAAAGAACGCGGCAGTGGCGATAATCCCGGCGGCTCTGATGGTGGACGGCGTCTGCTGCATAGAGAATATCCCGCAGATAAGCGATACGGACATGCTCCTCACCATCCTCAAGGAGCTTGGCGCAAAGATCCGCTATATCAATAAATCCACGATAGAGATAGACGCGAGGAACGCGACCTATAAGAACGCTCCCTTTGACCTGATGTGCAAGATCAGGGCGTCGTATTATCTCATCGGTGCAATGCTCGGCCGCTTCGGCAGCGCAAAGACCACCATGCCCGGCGGCTGCAATTTCGGCGTGCGCCCCATAGACCAGCATATCAAAGGCATGACCGCCCTTGGCGCTGACGTTGACGTAAAGAACGGCTTCGTCTACGCCGACGCGAGGGACGGGAGACTCCACGGTGCGCGCATTTATCTGGACAAGGTCTCCGTCGGCGCAACGATGAATATCATCATTGCCGCGGCGCTTGCTCAGGGCAGGACGATAATCGAGAACGCTGCACGTGAGCCGCACATTGTCGATCTTGCAAACTTCCTCAACTCCATGGGCGCAGACATCCGCGGCGCGGGCACCGACACCGTCAAGATAAACGGCGTCGATAAGCTCCACGGCGGCAGCTACGCCATCATCCCGGATCAGATCGAGGCCGGAACATATATGGTCGCCGCGGCGGCTACCGGCGGTGAGGTCCTTGTGAAGAACGTCATTCCCCGCCACCTTGAGTGCATCAGCGCAAAGCTCAGGGAGACCGGGACGATCGTTCAGGAAAATGAAGATTCTGTGCTCGTCAAGGGTGCAAGCACACTCCGCCGCGTGAATGTCAAGACGCTGCCGTACCCCGGCTTCCCGACAGATATGCAGCCGCCTATGGGTACGCTCCTGTGCCTTGCAAATGGCACCTCGGTCATAACCGAGGGCGTGTACGATAACCGCTTCAAGTATATGAACGAGCTGCGCAAAATGGGCGCAGAGGTTCAGGTCGACGGCAGAGTCGCCGTTATCGAGGGCGGCAGAAGACTGACCGGCGCTCTGGTTCAGGCCTGTGACCTGCGTGCGGGCGCGGCGATGGTCATCGCCGGTATGTGTGCCGTCGGTACCACGATCGTGGAGGACATCCATTATATCGAGCGCGGCTATGAGGACTTTGTCGGCAAGCTCAACGCCCTTGGCGCGGATATCAAGATCGTTGATTTCCCGGACAATGACGATTCGGAGAAGATAATTTCGGTAGTCTGATGAAAATATGCATATTTGCCAGCGGTTCCGGCGGCAATTGCCTGCTGCTCTCGGATGGGAGCACGCATGTGCTGGTCGACGCGGGGATCTCCATGCGCAGGATAGAAGCATCACTGCGCGAAGCGGGCATTGCAATGAGTGATATTACCGGAGTGCTCATCACGCATGAGCACTCCGATCATATTTCGGGGCTGAAAATGCTGCTGAAGTATCACCATCTGCCTGTATACGCTCCGCATACGGTCGCAAACCATATGCGCGGTATGCTCCCGGATATTGACGGGAGCCTGAACATAATAGAGGTCGGCAGCGTGTTTGAGCTCGGCTCGCTCCGCGTGCGCGCGTTCCACACCCCGCACGATACGGATGAGAGCGTCGGCTACCGCTTCAGCGGGACAAGCAGCTTCGCCATTGCGACGGACATGGGACACGTGACCGATGAGGTGCTTGACGGCCTTAGGGGCGCGGAGACTGTGCTTATCGAGTCGAACCACGATATAGATATGCTCAGCTACGGCCCGTATCCCGTGTACCTCAAGCGGCGCATCCTGTCCGACCGAGGCCACCTTTCCAATAAGGACTGCGCCGTGCTCGCAAGGCGCCTTGCGGAAAACGGGACGACGCGTATCATCCTCGGCCACCTCAGCAAGGAAAATAACACTCCAGAGACAGCGCTGTCGGAGTCGCGCGCCGCGCTTGACGGTACGCGCGCGGAGCTTTACTGCGCGCCGAGCAGCGGATTTATGAGCTTTGAAATAGGGGAGACACAGCCGTGCTGTCTGTGAAATTCATCTGCGTCGGCAGGATGCGGGAAAAGTTTTATATCGATGCCTTTGCCGAGTACGAAAAGCGCCTGCGTACGCTCTGCCGCTTCGAGCTGACGGAGCTCACGGAGCAGCGGCTGGGCGATAATCCGTCGAGCGCGGAGATATCCGCCGCGCTTGACAGAGAAGCGCAGGATATCCTCAAGGCCATCCCGGCGGATGCTTTTGTCACGGCGATGTGCGTCGAGGGCAGGCAGATGCCGAGCGAGGGCATGGCAAAGCTCATCGCGGAGCGCGAGAATTCCGGCAAACCGAAGCTGTGCTTTGTGATCGGCGGCTCGTTCGGACTTTCGGACAAGGTCAAGAGCAGGGCGGATATGAAGCTCAGCATGTCGCAGATGACCTTTCCGCACCATCTCGCCCGCGTGATGCTGATAGAGCAGCTCTACCGCGGCTTCAAGATAAATGAAGGCTCAAGGTACCATAAGTAATGCGGCAGCCCATCGAAAAGCTTTGTAAACTTTTGTGCTTTGTGTACAAAAGTTTGCGAAAGTGATCTTTGTGCTTGACAATGCGAAAAAATGTGGTAATATACATTTGTTGCTGATGCGGGCATAGCTCATCCGGTAGAGCGCCACCTTGCCAAGGTGGAGGTAGCGAGTTCGAGCCTCGTTGCCCGCTCCATTAAAGCCTATTGCGAAAGCAATAGGCTTTTAGTTTAATATTCCGCGGGTATGATGGAATTGGCAGACATGCGAGATTTAGGTTCTCGTGCCGAGAGGCGTGCAGGTTCGACCCCTGTTACCCGCACCACCATGGTCAGCCAATTTTGATGACACTGCGTTTGACGCAGTGTCATCAAAATTGGCTGACAAGCCTAGTGCGAGAGAGGAGACTTGAACCCGCGCTGCGGCGCGGGGCCGCCTCGGGTTGAAACGTGCCACCGGCACGTTTCTAAGAGCTCTCGGGAGTTCAAGTCTCTATATGAATAAAAATAACAGCCCCTCCAAACGGATGAGCTGTTATTTTGGTGCGAGAGAGGAGACTTGAACTCCCACGTCGGCTGACACACGCCCCTCAAACGTGCCTGTCTACCTATTCCAGCACTCTCGCATATTTGGCCGATGCGCTGACTCCATTTAAAGTCGTCCGCATTACTCGGCGTGCCACATCTAAGGCATGGAGAATTATAGCAGATTATTTGGATTTGTCAAGGGTAAATTTCGACTTTTTGAAATTTTTTCTTTTCGGAGCGGTTTAACAGCCGCTCCGAAAAGAAAACCGATCATTCGGCATCTGTATGCATACCTGCTGCGCCTGTGTCCCCATTAGCGGAAAGCAGCTGCGCAAACAGCACTATACCGAGCATGAGCGCGACGATAAGTGCCCGCGCGCCGTGATCCATAAGCAGGAGGTAGCGCATCTTCAGATAGGCATGGTAGCCGAGCAGGGACGCGAACTGCGTGAGCGGCGCGGCAGCGGCGTACTTAACATAGGCGTATGCCATGACGACTGTCAGCACGTCGGCAGCGAAGAAATAGCGGTCATGCATATGCGGCAGCAGAAACGGAATACCGACGGCGAAAAGCACGGCTGCCGCGACGATTACGCCGTTTGTGATACTGCGGCGCTTTATGGCACAGACAGCAAGTATTACACACATGAACACGAACGCGGCGATGATGCCCACGCGCGATGCAGCGGCAAGGTCGGTCACGTTCGGATCATACTGGAAGAAAGCGTACACGGAGGGGGAGTTGTAGTTGAGCCCATCGCCAATGCTGCCGGTCTGGCTTGCGTACAGCGTAAGCGTCTCAAGAAAGGGCTTACCGAGCGCGACGGCGGGGAGCACCAGCAGAACATAAAAGACAGGAAAGAGCAGGAAGTGCCAGAGCTTATACTTGCCCTTCAGCCACAGAACAGCCATGACCGGGAGCAGGAACACCGCCTGAAGCTTGAAGCCAAAGGACAGCGTAAAGAACAGCACCGACAGTATCGGCCTGTCGTCAAGTGCAAAATATATTGCAAGCACGGCGAGCGCAACATAGATGCTGTCGCACTGAGCCCAGAGCGAGCCGTTGAGGATCACTGTCGGCAGGAAGAGAACAGTAAAGAAGCAGGCGATGCGCGCCGGGATGCTCTCCCTGACCTTGCCGAGCAGCATCATCGCGCCGTAGGCAAGCAGCACATCAAAGAAGATGCTCAGCAGCTTTATCAGATAAAGGTCGTTTATCGACGAATAGGAGAACAGACACAGGAAATAGAGATAGGGAATGTTGTAATTTCCCAGCGGATAATGCAGCGCTTTGAAGCCGCCGTTCTGCCGGTAGAAATCCACCCACTTGCTGAGAAAGTCCTTATAATCGAGCGTCACATAGTCAAGGCACAGCCCACGCATGGTGAATGCGGCGGCGATCAGCAGCACCGAAACGAGCACAGCACGCCTGCTTTTCAAAACTCCCGCACGCAGCAGGAGCAGAAAAGCGAACAGCGCCTCGGCAATCAGTATCAATATAACTCTGAAGTCCATACAAACCTCTTACATAACAAAAATACAGTTTATATTTACCATAAGCCGCCTGTTAAATCAACGCGCATCGTGTAAAACATTTGAAAACACGCGGACAGTTTACATAATTAAAATTACATAACACTAAAACAAACAGACGGCGGACAAAAACAAAAAAGCCAAGGCATATCACCTTGACAAAAACCACGATTTTACAAAATAATCCTTGACTTTGCAGTACCTGCGATGGTAAAATAGAGCGCTGTGTGTATTGGGAGGGGAATCTATGCCCTTTCCCACTTGCAAAGCAAGTATACCATCGCCGAAGTGTTAAATCAACACCGGCTGCAAAGAGTCTGACAACACAGCCGGGCGTTTGCAATTACTTATAAGGAGAGTGCGCCAATGCCAAAAGATGTCCTCTACGGCAAGACTTTGAGAAAAAGCTTTGCCCGCACCCAGGAGATCAGGGAGATGCCCAATCTGCTGGAAATCCAGAAGAGTTCCTACAAGTGGTTTTTGGAAACGGGTCTGAGAGAGGTCTTTAAGGATGTTGATTCCGTAACTGACTACTCCGGCAATCTGGAGCTGAGCTTTATTGACTACTCCATGAACGAGAAGCCGAAGTACGACGAGGAGGAGTGCAAGGCGAGAGACGCCACGTACGCCGCTCCCCTCAAGGTCAGGGTTCGTCTGCGCAATAAGGAGACGGAGGAGATCAAGGAACAGGAGATCTTCATGGGCGACTTCCCGCTCATGACCGACGGCGGCACCTTCATCATCAACGGTGCCGAGCGCGTTATTGTTTCCCAGATCGTCCGTTCCCCCGGCGTTTACTTTGACAAGACCACCGACAAGGCCATGATAAACACGTACGCCGCAACGGTCATCCCGTACCACGGCGCATGGCTGGAGTACGAGACCGACGCAAACGACGTGTTCTATGTCCGTATAGACAAGAACCGCAAGCTCCCCATCACCTGGTTCATCAAGGCCATGGGCGCTTACGATGAGAACCGCCCCTCCACCTGGCTCAGCTGCGTGAAGGATCCCTTCGTCGGCGTAACCACCAATGAGCGCATCAAGGAGGTCTTCGGCGAGGACGAGCGTATCATCTCCACTCTCGACAAGGACACCTGCGACACCCGCGATGAGTGCCTGCTTGAAATTTATCGCAAGCTGCGTCCGGGCGATCCTCCCACGGTCGAGTCCGCGGAGACCCTGCTCGACGGTCTGTTCTTTGACCGCCGCCGCTATGAGATATCCGACGTCGGCCGCTATAAGTTCAACAAGAAGCTCTCCCTCTTCCCGCGCATCGCGGGCTTTGAGCTGGCAGCTCCTGTGGCAGACCCCTTCACGGGCGAAATTCTTGCCGACGCCGGCGATATCATCAGCCGCGACAAGGCACGCGAAATTTCCGACGCCGGTGTTATCGACGTTCTCCTCAATGTCGACGGCAAGACCGTGCGCGTTTTCTCCAACGGCATGGTGGACATTTCCCGCTATGTGGACTTTGACCCGGCAGAGCTCGGCATCAAGGAAAAGGTCCGCGGCATCGTTATGAAGGAGCTTTGCGAGAAGTTCCAGGGCGACGCTCTCAAGGACGCTATCCGTGAGAATATCGACGTGCTTATCCCCAAGCACATCGTCAACGACGATATATTCGCCTCCGTCAATTACCTTGACTGCCTTGCTCACGGCATCGGCGAAGCTGACGATATCGACCATCTCGGCAACCGCCGTGTCCGCTGCGTGGGCGAGCTGCTCCAGAACCAGTTCCGCATCGGCTTCAGCCGCATGGAGCGCGTTATCCGCGAGCGCATGACCCTGCAGGATCTGGACATCGTTACTCCCCAGAGCCTTATCAATATCCGTCCCGTGACCGCGGCCATCAAGGAGTTCTTCGGCTCCTCGCCGCTGAGCCAGTTCATGGATCAGACCAACCCTCTGGCAGAGCTTACCCACAAGCGCCGTATGTCCGCTCTCGGCCCCGGCGGCCTCTCCAGAGAGCGCGCGAGCTTCGATGTCCGAGACGTTCACTACAGCCACTATGGCCGTCTCTGCCCGATAGAGACTCCTGAAGGCCCGAACATCGGCCTTATAAACTACCTTGCCTCCTATGCGAGAGCCAATGAGTACGGCTTCCTCGTCGCCCCCTACCGCAAGGTCGAGAAGGGCACCTGCCGCCTCACCGATCAGGTCGACTACATGACCGCTGATGTTGAGGATCAGTACGTTGTCGCTCAGGCCTCCGAGCCCGTCGATGAAAACGGCTGTCTGCTCAACAAGCGTGTAACCTGCCGTCACCGCAACGATACGATCGAAGTCAACCGTGAGGATGTCGACTATGTCGATATAAGCCCCAAGATGATGATCTCGATCGCAACGGCGATGATCCCGTTCCTTGAGAACGACGACGCGAACCGTGCTCTGATGGGCGCGAACATGCAGCGTCAGGCAGTTCCTCTTATGACCACTCAGGCGCCTATCGTTGCCACCGGCATCGAGCATAAGTGCGCCGTTGACTCCGGCGTCTGCATCCTCGCTGAGGACAGCGGCACCGTCACGAGAGTCGACGCAAAGTATATCACCGTCCGGTACGACGGCGGCGAGACCAAGGACTATAAGCTCATCAAGTTCGCCCGTTCAAACCAGGGCACCTGCATCAACCAGCGTCCCATCGTCTCCGCCGGTCAGCGCGTGGAGAAGGGCGACGTCATGGCTGACGGCCCCAGCACCTCCAACGGCGAAATTTCCCTCGGCAAGAACATCCTTGTCGGCTACATGAACTGGGAAGGCTACAACTACGAGGACGCTATCCTGCTCAACGAGCGCCTTGTCATGGAGGACGTGTTCACCTCCATCCATGTCGAGGAGTACGAGTGCGACGCGCGCGACACCAAGCTTGGACCCGAGGAGATCACCCGCGATATTCCCGGCGTCGGTGACGATGCTCTCAAGTACCTTGACGAGCGCGGCATCATCATGGTCGGCGCGGAGGTCACTGCCGGTGATATCCTTGTCGGCAAGGTCACCCCGAAGGGCGAGACCGACCTGACCGCTGAGGAGCGCCTGCTGCGCGCTATCTTCGGTGAAAAGGCCCGCGAAGTGCGTGACACCTCGCTCAAGGTCCCCCATGGCGAGAGCGGCATAATCGTCGACGTCAAGGTCTTCACCCGCGAAGCCGGTGATGAGATGAACCCCGGCGTCAATCAGGTCGTCCGCGTCTATATCGCCCAGAAGCGTAAGATCTCCGTCGGCGATAAGATGGCCGGCCGCCACGGCAACAAGGGCGTCGTTTCCCGTATCCTCCCGCGTGAGGATATGCCTTACCTGCCCGACGGCACCCCGCTGGATATCGTGCTGAATCCTCTGGGCGTTCCGTCCCGTATGAACATCGGTCAGGTACTTGAAGTCCACCTTGGCTACGCCGCTCAGGCGCTCGGCTGGAAGGTCGCAACGCCTACCTTCAACGGCGCGAACGAGACCACTATCCGCGAGACCCTGCGTCAGGCAGGCCTGCGCGAGGACGGCAAGAGCACCATGTACGACGGCCGTACCGGTGAGAAGTTCGATAACGACGTCACCGTCGGCTGGGTCTACTTCCTCAAGCTCCATCATCTGGTCGATGATAAGATCCATGCCCGTTCCACCGGCCCCTACAGCCTCGTCACTCAGCAGCCTCTGGGTGGCAAAGCCCAGTTCGGCGGCCAGCGCTTCGGCGAAATGGAAGTCTGGGCGCTCGAAGCCTACGGCGCAGCCTATACCCTGCAGGAGATACTCACCGTCAAGTCCGACGATGTCACCGGCCGTGTCAAAACCTACGAGGCTATTGTCAAGGGCAACAACATCCCGCAGCCCGGCGTGCCCGAATCCTTCAAGGTCCTCGTCAAGGAGCTCCAGTCCCTGTGTCTGGATATCCGCGTTCTGGATAAGGACGGCAACGAGATCGAGCTCAAGGACGACGATGACGACGATTTCATCCCCGACATGAAGGACGAACTTTACTCCGCCGACGACAGCGAGATTGAGGCCGAGGGCTTCAGCATCGAGGATATCCCCGAAAACGAGCTGGAGGACGACTACAGCTCCAATGACTACAACAGCGAGGAGGATATGTAATGAGCTACACACCGTTTGACGCGATACAGATAGGCATTGCCTCCCCTGATATGATCCGCAGCTGGTCCTACGGCGAGGTCAAGAAGCCGGAGACCATCAACTACCGTACCCTCAAGCCCGAACGCGACGGCCTGTTCTGCGAACGCATCTTCGGACCGACCAAGGACTGGGAGTGCCACTGCGGTAAGTATAAGAAGATCCGCTACAAGGGCAAGATCTGCGACCGCTGCGGCGTCGAGGTCACCAAGAGCAAGGTCAGGCGTGAGCGTATGGGTCATATCGACCTTGCCGCCCCTGTCTCCCACATCTGGTACTTCAAGGGCATACCCAGCCGCATGGGTCTTATGCTCGACCTTACCCCGAGAATGCTCGAGAAGGTCCTGTACTTTGCAAACTATATAGTTATCGACCCCGGCTTCACTCCGCTTGAGCGCTGCCAGATCCTCACCGAGCGTGAGTACCGCGACATGCGCGAAAAGTATGAGGACGATTTTAAGGCCGGTATCGGTGCAGAAGCTATCAAGGAGCTGCTCTCCCAGATCGACTGCGACGAGCTCGCAAAGCAGCTGCGCGAGGAGCTCAAGACCGCCGGCGGTCAGAAGAAGGCCAAGCTCGTCAAGCGCCTTGAGGTCGTCGAGGCATTCCGCGCGAGCGGCAACCGCCCCGAGTGGATGATAATCGACGTTCTGCCGGTCATCCCACCCGAGATCCGCCCGATGGTCCAGCTCGACGGCGGCCGCTTCGCGACCTCCGACCTGAACGATCTGTACCGCCGCGTCATCAACCGCAACAACCGCCTGAAGAGACTCCAGCAGCTCAACGCGCCTGACATCATCGTGCGCAATGAGAAGCGCATGCTTCAGGAAGCGGTCGACGCCCTGATAGACAACGGCCGCCGCGGCAGAGCCGTTACCGGCGCAAACTCCCGCGCGCTCAAGTCCCTGAGCGATATGCTCAAGGGCAAGCAGGGACGCTTCCGTCAGAACCTGCTCGGCAAGCGTGTCGACTATTCCGGCCGTTCCGTTATCGTTGTCGGCCCCGACCTCAAGATCTACCAGTGCGGCGTGCCTAAGGAAATGGCCATCGAGCTCTTCCGCCCCTTCGTTATGAAGAAGCTGGTTGAGGACGGCGTTGCCAACAACATCAAGTCCGCAAAGAAGATGGTCGACAAGCAGCGCACCGAGGTGTGGGACGCCCTTGAGGACGTTATCAAGGAACACCCCGTCCTCCTCAACCGTGCGCCTACTCTGCACCGTCTCGGCATTCAGGCTTTCGAGCCTATCCTCGTTGAGGGCCGCGCGCTGCGTCTGCACCCGCTGGTCTGCACCGCTTACAATGCTGACTTCGACGGCGACCAGATGGCTATCCACCTGCCGCTGTCCGCCGAGGCTCAGGCCGAGGCACGTATACTCATGCTCTCCGCGAATAACCTCCTGCGTCCGCAGGACGGCCACCCTGTCACCGTTCCTACTCAGGACATGATCCTCGGCTCCTATTATCTGACCATGGTCCGTATAGGCTCCGCCGAGAAGGGCGCAGAGCGCATGATAATCGATAACCCGGGCGATACCGGCTTCGAGGCCGGCGCGATCGTCGACGGCGATGAGCTGTATCAGGCGAACGTCAAGGCTAAGAAGGAGGGCACCGCACCCGCGACCTATAAGCCCACCCTCATGTACCGCGACTCCGCCGAGGCCATCATGGCCTATAACGAGGGCGTTGTCGGCCTGCATGCGCCTATCCGCCTGAGAGTCACCAAGACCGTTGACGGCGTAGAGGTTCAGAAGACGATCATCACCACCGTCGGCCGCATCATCTTCAACGAGCCTATCCCGCAGGATCTCGGCTATGTTGACCGCACCGATCCCGAGCATGCCTTCGACCATGAGATCGGCTTCCAGGTCGGCAAGAAGCAGCTCGGCGATATCATCGACCGCTGCATCCAGAAGTACGGCTTCACCATTTCTGCGGAAGTCCTTGACAGCATCAAGGCTCTGGGCTATAAGTATTCCACCAAGGGCGCGATCACCATATCCGTCGCGGATATGACTGTCCCGAGCGCGAAGTACGAAATGATAAAGGCCACTGAGAAGGAAGTCGTCAACATCGAGCGTCAGTACAAGCGCGGCTTCATCACCGATGATGAGCGCTACCGTCTGGTCGTTTCCGAGTGGGAAAAGACCACCAAGGAAGTCACCGACGCACTGAGCAACGCGCTCGACGAGTACAACCCGATCTACATGATGGCAAACTCCGGTGCCCGTGGCTCCATGAACCAGATCCGTCAGCTCGCCGGTATGCGTGGCCTGATGGCGAACACCGCCGGTAAGACCATCGAAATTCCTATCAAGTCCAACTTCCGTGAAGGCCTTTCCGTCTTGGAGTACTTTATCTCCACCAGAGGCGCACGTAAAGGTATGGCCGATACCGCTCTGCGTACCGCGGACTCCGGCTACCTGACCCGCCGTATGGTCGATGTCTGTCAGGAAGTCATCATCCGCGAGGAAGACTGCGGCACCACCGAGGGCGTGTGGGCAAGCGCAGTCTACGACAGAGGCCAGATGGTCGAGTCCTTCGGCACCAGCATCCACGGCCGCTTCCCCGCAAAGCCCATCACCGATCCCGAGAGCGGCGAAGTGCTCTTTGATACCGACCACATGCTCATGCCCGAGGACGCTGATGTTCTCGAAGCGCACGGCATCCACAAGGTCTTCATACGCAGCGTCCTTACCTGCGAGGCAGCAAGCGGCGTCTGCGCGAAGTGCTACGGCATCAACCTTGCCATCGGCCGCCCTGTCAACATGGGCGAGGCCGTCGGCGTTATCGCGGCACAGTCCATCGGCGAGCCCGGTACTCAGCTGACCATGCGTACCTTCCACACCGGCGGTGTCGCGGGCGACGATATCACTCAGGGTCTTCCCAGAGTTGAAGAACTGTTCGAGGCACGCAAGCCCAAGAAGATGGCGACCCTCGCCGAGATCTCCGGCACCGTCACTATCGACGAGGCGAAGAAGGGCGTCATGTACTCCATCACCATCACGAACGAGGCTCAGGGTGAGACGGTCGTTTACACCGTGCCGCACTCTGCGGGTATACTCGTCCACAATGGCGACCATGTCGATAAAGGTCAGGAGCTCACCTCCGGCGCACTCAACCCGCATGATGTCCTGCGCATCCGCGGCGTTGACGACGATGAATTCGGCCGTCAGGGTGTCCGCAGCTATATCACCAGCGAGGTCCAGAAGGTCTACCGTCAGCAGGGCGTTGACATCAATGACAAGCACATTGAGGTCATTGTCCGCCAGATGATGCGTAAGGTCAGAGTCGAGGAGGCCGGCAGCACCGACCTGCTCTCCGGTGCGACCATCGATGTCGCACAGTTCAAGGAAGCCAACCGCCAGATCGACGAGCGCATTGCCGCCGGCGAAGAGGGTCTCACCCATGCCACCTGCACTCAGCTGCTCATGGGTATCACCAAGGCCTCCCTTGCCACCGAGAGCTTCCTGTCCGCCGCGTCCTTCCAGGAGACCACCAAGGTTCTCACCGACGCTGCCATCAAGGGCAAGGTCGACCACCTTGTCGGCCTGAAGGAGAACGTCATCATCGGTAAGCTCATCCCCGCCGGTACCGGCCTTTCCGTCTACCGCGACTTTGAGATGAAGGAAGACGAATCCATAGCCAAGGAACCCGAGGAGTACGTTGACCTGACCGCTCTGGTCAATAAGAGCAACGCTCTCTAAGCTCCGGATACAAACAACAAAAACCCGCGATCCGTTGAATTACGGATCGCGGGTTTTGCTGTATATTGATTTCCACTGTCAGTCCTTGAGAAGCGGGGTCATGCTCTCAAGGCTTATCACAAGCGTTGATGCGTTGTGCAGCAGCGCCGATGTCGCGGGCGGCAGTATGCCTGCCACACCGAGGCAGATCAGCATCAGATTGAAGCCGATTATACGGCGGTAGTTGCGGTGTATGCGACGCATCAGCGCGTCGCTCACGCGCTTGAGCGTCAGCAGGGCATACAGGTCGTTCGCGCCGATCGTTATGTCCGCGACCTCGCGCGCGATAGCCGCGCCGTCGCGTATCGCGATACCCGCGTCAGCTTCGGAGAGGGCAGGGGAGTCGTTCACGCCGTCACCCAGCATGATGACCTTGCGGCCGGCTTCATGCTCGCGGCGGATGTAGTTTGCCTTGTCCTCCGGAAGCACCTCGGAATAGTATTCGTCAATGCCGATAGTCTGCGCAACGGAGCGCGCCGTGCGCTCGCTGTCGCCTGTCATCATGACGAGCTTCGGTATGCCGAGCTTGTGCAGGCCATCGATGATCTCACCGGCCTCCTCACGCAGGGGGTCTTTCACGCATATCACCGCGGAGAGAACGCCGCCGACGCCGAGGAACAGGTGCGAGTACTCTTCAGGAAGCGTGTCGAATTTCTCCTGCTCGCCCTCGGGGATCACGCAGCCCTCGTCTTCAAACACAAAATGGTGGCTGCCGATGACGACCTTCTTGCCGTCCACGCTGCTCGAAACACCGTGCGCAACGATGTATTCGACCTTAGAGTGCCGCTCCTCATGGTGCAGCCCGCGCCGCTCTGCCTCGGCGACAACGGCCTTGGCCATCGAGTGCGGATAGTGCTCCTCAAGGCATGCGGCAAGACGAAGTACATCGTCCTCCTGCTCGCCGTTAAAGGGGATGACAGACGCGACCTGCGGCGCAGCGTAAGTGAGCGTACCGGTCTTGTCGAACACAAAGGTGTCAGCCTGAGACACGGCCTCGAGGAAGCGCCCGCCCTTGACCGTCAGGTGATAGGTGCTCGCTTCCCTCATCGCCGAGAGCACGGCGATAGGCATGGAGAGCTTCAGCGCGCAGGAGAAGTCCACCATCAGTACGGCCAGTGCCTTTGTCACGTTGCGCGTCACGAGCCATATCAGCCCTGTCGCGCCGAGACTGTAGGGCACGAGCCTGTCAGCCAGATTCGAAGCGTGGCTCTCCACACCGGACTTGAGCTTTTCAGACTCCTCTATCATCTTGACGATGCGGTCATAGCGCCCGCCGCCGCTGCTCTTTTCGACGCGGATGCGGCAGCTGCCCTCTTCGACGACCGTCCCGGCGTAGACATATCCGCCTTCGACTTTGCGCACTGCAAGCGGCTCACCGGTTATCGTCGCCTGATTGACCATCGCCTCACCGGAGACGACCTTGCCGTCAAGCGGGATCATCCCACCCGTGCCGACTGTGATGCAGTCGCCGGGGCGCACCTCGCCGACAGGGACAAGGATAGAACCGGAGTCGGTCTCCAGCCAGACCTTGTCTATGTTGAGCGACATCGACTGCGCGAGGTCGGCGACCGACTTCTTGTGCGTCCATTCATCAAGAATGTCGCCAATGCCGAGCAGGAACATTATCGAGCCCGCGGTCTCAAAATCGCCGCGCAGCATCGAAACCGTTATCGCCGTCGCGTCAAGCACAGGTACCTGTATCTTGCCGTGCAGCAGGCAGCGCAGCCCCGCGCCGATATACTTTGCTGAGCGTATGACAGACAGCGCCGTGCGCAGCGGGGTGGGGAAGAAGAGCTTCGTTATCCCGCGGCGGAACACTGCGAAGAACAGCTTGTCCTGATATTCGCGCGTCATCTCCCGCGCGCTGTGCTCAGGCGCGAGAGCGAGCGACGCCTCATACGAGAACGCGGCGACCGCGGCAATAACACCGGAGCGCTCACAGTTATAGTATATGACGGCGTCGCAGGTGCGGTCGTAGACCTTGACCTCAGTCACGCCCTCGACCTGACGCAGATATGCTTCCAGAATATCCGCCTGCTGGAAGCTCATCCGCCGCTGCTCGGCGTGGATGCGCATCCGGCCTGCGGATTCATGCAGGATCTTGCATTTCATGGTTTATTATTCGGCTTCCTTTGATGTATCCTCGATAACTGCGGCCGCATCCTCTGCGGCGTACTTTTCGTTGAGTGCCTTTGCGTCAGCATAGATGTCCTCCGCGCCTTCCTTGACAGAGGTGGCTGCTGCCATCACGCAGTCCTTGGCGCGCAGAACTGCCGCCGTAGTGTGTACGTATACCTTCTTCGCGTCTCTGCTGGAGAGGATCTTGAGCCCGGCGGTGCCGAACAGAAGGCCGCCTGCGAATGCTGCAAATTTGTTCATCTTTCTTCCTCCGTTATTTATATCTTTGAGCCTGAGAAAGTTAGCTAAAGCTAACTTTCCACTATACTAAAAAAGAGCCGCAGTGCAAAGCACTTCGTCCTCTTTTCGACAATGTTATATCACGTCTCACGTGCTTTTTCAAGTCCGAGCACGCGCCTTTCATTTAACTTTTTGTTAACATGGAAAGATGCAAACGCCCCGGCATCGGACTATCCGATGCCGGGGACGGATGATTTATACGCAGTGGTAGCGGAAATATTCGACTATCTTGCCTATGCCGGCATAGCTGATGGTCTTGCCGTCGGGCGTGACGAATTCATCGGAGATATACCCGTCGCTGCCGTTGAGCAGGGAGGCGAGGTCAGCGTAATACACTCCGGTGTCCATGCATATCTGCTTTATCCAGCTGTTCGCCTCGGCGATCTTCGCCGAGGTCACGCCGTCGACTCCGGGGTATGAGCTGCTGACAGAGGCGAGGGAGCAGCAAATTATCGTCGTGCTGCTGCTTGCGGCCTGAACGCTGCTTATGAGCTTTTTGTACCCCGCCGTGAAGCTCTCCTGCGACGCTGTGCCAAGCCCGTCTGTGCCGATGTAGATGACAAGCCGCTTCGGCTGGTAAATGGCTGCGGCCTTTGACGGGGTGACGAGCGAGCCGTCATTGAGAAGTACCTCGGTGTCGGCAGCCGCGGAGGCCGGGATGCCGCTTCCGCTGTCTGACCACATGATCGCGTTTGCGCCGCCGCCCACCGTGGAGGTGTAATCGTTGATGCCGGAAAAGCTCGAAGTGCAGAGATAGGTCATGCCGAAAACGTACTCAAGCCCGCCGTCCTGAGTGCTCGGCAGCTCCTTGAGCGTACCGCCGCCGACGATAGGGGAGTACGGATCGGCGTCCAGCCCGGAGCCGCTGCTGTCGATGGCCTGACTGCCGCTGCTGAGCACAAGCGTACCGTCAGGGGCGTCGCCATAGCTGCGGGTCGCGACGGTGAAGATCAGCCCGACCAGCAGCGCAAGCAGGGAAATGACGATGGCCAGCGCCCATATTATGTTCTTTATTCCGGACAGACCGTTGTTCATCTTATCTCCAATCGATTATACATAGGGCGGCCTTAATAGGCCGCCCTTGATTATTATTGCTTTGGATTATTCCTTATCCTCGGCTGCCTTTGCTTCCTCAATGACCTTCTGCTGGACATTGCCGGGAGCCTCTTCGTAGCGGATGAACTTGCAGGTGAAGGAGCCGCGGCCCTGAGTCATGGAGCGCAGATCGATCGTGTAGGAGCTCATCTCAGCCATGGGTACCTCAGCCTCGACGGTCTGCATGCCGTCCTCGGCGGTCATGCCGAGCACGGTGCCGCGGCGCTTGGAGCTGATATCGCTCATGATGTCGCCGAGGTTCGCGTCGGGGATGGTGACCTGAAGCAGGCCGATAGGCTCAAGAATGGTGGGCTTGGCCTTGGGGATACCGTCCTGATATGCCAGACGTGCAGCGGTCTGGAAAGCCATATCGTTGGAGTCGACAGGGTGGTAGGAGCCGTCGTACAGAGTGGCCTTCAGGCCGACCAGCGGGTAGCCGGCGAGGACGCCCTTGACTACTGCGTTGCGCAGACCCTTTTCGACGGAGGGGAAGAAGTTCTTGGGGACGGAGCCGCCGAAGACTTCCTCCGCGAAGATCATATCGTCCTGCTCGTCCTGCGGCTCGAAGCGGATCCAAACGTCACCGAACTGGCCGGAACCGCCGGACTGCTTCTTATGACGGCCGTGTGCCTCGACCTTGCCCTTGATCTTCTCGCGGTAAGCAACGCGCGCGGGCTTGAGCTCGGTCTCAACGCCGAAGCGGCTCTTGAGCTTTGCACAGAGAACGTCGACCTGAATGTCGCCCTCGCCGGAGATGACCATCTGATGGGTCTCGGCGTTGTTGACGAGATGGAAGGAGATGTCTTCCTCGTTGAGTCTTGCAAGACCGCCGGCGACCTTGTCGTCCTGACCCTTGGTCTTGGGGGAGATAGCCATTGAGTAGCAGGGCTCGGGCAGCTCGATAGCGGGCAGCTCGACCTCGTTCTTCGGATCGCAGACGGTGTCGCCGGTCTTCCAATCCATCTTGCCGACGGCGACGATATCGCCGCAGCAGGCTTCCTTGACCTCGGTGGTCTTCTTGCCGCAGACGGTGTAGAGACGGCCGAGCTTATCGGTGCTGGAGGTGCGGACATCGCGCAGGGACATATCAGCGGTGATCTTGCCCTGCATGATCTTGACGAAGCTGTACTTGCCGAACTGGTCGGAAATGGTCTTGAACACGAAGCCGACGGTGGTACCGGCGGGGTCGATGCCATCCATCTCGGCGGGGTTGGAAACGTAATCGACAATGCCCTGAAGCAGAGCCTCGGTGCCGATGTTGCTCATTGCGGCGCTTGCAAAAACGGGGACGACGCTGCGCTCTCTCAGACCAATGCGCAGCCCCTCGATGGTGTCCTCTTCGCTCAGCTCCATGTTCTCGAAGAACTTCTCCATGAGCTCCTCGGTAGCGCCGGCGGCGGTCTCCATCAGAGCCTCACGCAGCTCCTCGACCTTGCCAGCGTCAGATGCGGGAACCGCGACCTTTGCAGTCTTGCCGCCCTTGGTCTGGTAAGCGACATTGTGGACAACGTCGATAACGCCGGTGCCGTCGGACATGGGGACAGTGACAGCGCAGACGATGCTGCCATACTTTGCCTTGAGTGCGTCGAGCACTGCGTAGTAGTCGCCATGCTCCTCATCGCACTTGGAGATGCAGAAAGCGGCGGGGACGTTTGCGGCCTTGAGGTACTTCCAGGAGCGCTCTGCGCCGACGGAGATACCGTCCTTTGCCGAGCAGAGGATGACGCCTGCTTCAACTGCGCGGATGGCTGCGAGTGCTTCACCGACGAAGTCGAAGTAGCCGGGGCAGTCAAGGACGTTGATCTTGCAGCCGCCGAACTCGACAGGCGCGACAGATGCGGATATGGTTATCTGGCGCTTGATCTCTTCTGCGTCATAGTCGCAGACGGTGTTGCCGTCGCTGACCTTACCCTGACGGTCGATAGCGCCGGTGGTGAAGAGCATGCTCTCAGCCAGACTGGTTTTGCCGCTGTTGCCGTGGCCCAGCAGGCAGATGTTGCGAATGTTTTTGGTTTCGTAGCTCATTTGTTGCTTCCTCTCTGTTGGTTTATATGTGCTTTTATGCAAAATAGTAATCAGCAATCAATTTATTATACACTATGAAAATCAGCTTGGCAACAGAAAAATTGAAAAAAGCCCGCACCCTTGAATTAAAGGCGCGGGCTTATAAGGTTTAGCTTGTCACTTCGTATTGACATACAGGCTTGCCGCCGCGGCGGGCAGCGCCCACAGCAGCATGAACAGCAGTATAAAGCCGAGGCTCACGCTTCCTGCGGTCAGGAACTTCACAAACACGGTAAACACGCCAATCACCGCTGCGAGCGTTGTCAGCAGCAGGTTTACACGCACGGACATATATATCTTGTGCCCGACGTCGGCGACCTCAGTGAGCGGCCCAAGCCCCTCGTTGCAGACGACTGCGGCGATGCGGCTGTCCTTGCCTGAGGACGGGGTCGACAGCTCGAAGCGCTCCACATAGGGCGGGAAGTCGTAGCCGTCGGTCGCAATGTCAAATATGTTGTGCAGAAGCTCGGGGTTAATGTTGAAGTCACGTATCGCGAAGACCGGGTGACGGCCGGAGCGCACAAGGTCAATAAGCGCACGGCGCACCTGCGGCAGCGGCTCATAGTGCAGAGAGAAAATGCCGTAAAGTATGCCGTCGATCGCGAGAAGGACGGAGGTCTTGTCTGTCAGTCGGAAGGGGATGCGCACGTTCATCAGCCGCATCAGATCGGTGCTGCCGCACAGGACGGTGCGCCCGTCGATGATGCCGCTTGCCCCGCCGCCGGGGAGACATTCAAAGTTCTCCACATGCTTGAGCGAGCAGCTGTTTTCCTCCATGAGCTTTCCGAAGCAGCCCGCAGCGCAGGAGCCTACCGCCGCGACCATCGTCCCGGCGTAGGAGATGACGTTCTGTGCGTCGCCGTCGGCGAATATGCGTACGCTCTCCATCGTCACGCACTCCTCAGGGAAGAGGTCGCGGTCGGTGACGATGATGCTCTTGCTCACGCCGAGGTCACACAGCCCCGACCAGCCTGCGATAGCGCCGCCGACTCTGAACACGCGCGCCGTGCCGAGGAAATACGGCAGTGCAAAGGCTGACAGAGCCATGAACGGCACAGCCGGTGCGAGCAGCGCGGAGAATATGTAGACAAAGTCCGAACCGCAGCCGGAGACCGCCGCGACGATGATGGCCAGCAGCAGCGCCAGCACGGCAAGGATCGGCGCGAGCCGGAGAAACAGCGTCTCATCGGGCGGCGCTTCCTCGGCGCGACGGACAAAGCCCGTCGCCGGGCGCTGGGACTTGAGGAGCGTAAGCTCCTTTTTGCCGAGCTTGTTTTCACCTGTCACAGAATAGAAGTGCTTGCCGATGGCCGGGACGCGCGTCGCCTTGCGCAGCCCCTTGACGCTGAGGTATGTCGATATCAGTATGCCGAAAAGCGAGAGGCTTGTCAGCGCGCAAAGCGGGATGTGAGCCCTCGCCGTGTCGGACAGCGCAACTATCAGCGCGTCCGCACCGCTTATAAGGCAGGAGAACACCGCGAGTGTGTCAATGCCGAAGCGCGGCCGCGTGACCTTGAGCACAGCCGTCGTTACAACGTCAAGGCTCAGCAGCATGATCGCCGCTTGGAGCCCGAAGCACGCGGCGGCGGAAACTGGCAGCGTGCGCAGCATACCGGGCAGCGGGAGCTGGAGCGATATATAGCACAGCAGAACAAGCAGCACCGCGCTTATTTTAATGCGCAGCGACAGCGAACGCGTGAACGAACCGTAGTATTTTGACGCGGCGGCGGGCGTGACCTCACTTCCGAGATCCTCCTCGCTGTCGCTCATCGTCGCGGCGGTGTCGCCGCGCGCCGTGCCCCTGACGCGCAGGAACAGTGACGCAAAGAGCGAGAGCACATATTCACGGAAGCTCGGCGGGAAGTAAGCGTCCTCCTCGGAGAACTTCTTGCCGTCACCTTCGGCGTCGAAGCCGTAGTCGTCCTCCTCAGCGTAGCTGCCGCTTTCATCGGCGGTATCGTCAAAGCCGCTGTAGATGGGCGTCCGTTTGTCAGAGACGTCGGCTTCGGTCTCTGTGACCTCGGCCTTGGCCTTTTCTTTTTTCTTTTTCTTCTTGCCGAATTTATGCTTCTTGCGTACCGGCTCCTCTTCACCGGAGCCGTCGTTTGCGGGATCGTCGTAATCCGGCGTCCACTGTGACGGGCTGTACCCGGTCTGCGGCGTCGGCTCATAGTTTTCGTCAGCGCTCAGGTCGACCGCCCTGCTGCCGTACTGCATACGGCTCGCCGCGCGCTTGCCGCTGAGATTGAAGCGGCTGTCTATTTCGTCACCGTCGTCGGAATCGGCAGCGTATACGGTGCTGCCGCCTTCGGCGGAATAGCGCGTCGGGTCTGCATCATAGCCGTCGGTACTCGGATCGTAGGGCAGATCGTCTTCGGCCTCGGGCTCCGCATAGTCCTGCTCATAGCCCGCCTGCATCTGCGCGATATATCTTCGCGCCTCCTGCTCCATCGCACCGCGCGCACCTGAGTGTTCGGTGCCGGGAGCAGTGTATTCCGGTTCCTCTTCCGCCTGCGGCTCATCGTAGCCGCCGTCGTCATACTGCCATGTGCTCTGCGCGGGCGCGGAGTCGTAAGCGCCGCTGCCGTCGGGAGCATAGCCGTAGTCCTCATCGGTGTAATATGTGTCGGTATATTCCGAAGCGTAGTCCTGCCCGTCGGCATTATCGGAATAACTGTAATCGTCATAGTCGTCGGCAGGCTCTGTCTTGCTCCGGCTGCCCGCAGCATGCTTTTCGGACTTCGGCTTCAGCTTGCTTTTGAGGAAGCTCTTCAGATGGCTGATGCCGGGGACTGTGGGGAAGGGCTTACTGTTGTCCTCCTCACCGTAATCGTCAGCGCGGGATGATACGGCGCTGTCATAGCCGTAGTCCTGCGCGTCGTAACCGTCATCGTCGTAGCCGTCATAGCTGCTGTCCGTGTCCTCGGGCTCGGCGGCTCTGCGCGCCGAGGCTGCACCGGGAGTGTAGACGCGCACATCATCGTCCTCATCGTCGTACAACGGAGAATAGCCGGAGTCATCTGACCCGGACAAATCGTCCCGATTCGACTCCAGCTTGTATTGCGACAGTATGCTGTCGAGCGACATATCTGTATAAGATTCAGTTGTGGGATCGAGGTCCAGACTGAAATCTTTCATACCTTTATCCTTGCTTTTCTATATGTATGGCGCGGGGAAAGCTTCACTGCGGAAGCGGGAAAAAGGCGTCAGCCCTGCGCGCTGCGCTGGCGGAGCACCTCATACATCGTCACGGCGGCAGCCGCGGAGGCGTTGAGGGAGCTGACCTGCCCCTTCATGGGCAGGCTGAGAATAAAGTCGCAGCTCTCCTTGACGAGACGGCTCATGCCCTCGCCCTCGGAGCCGATGACGAGCGCAATAGCACCGGTGAGGTCGGTCGACCACAGGCCGTTCTGCCCGTCGGCGGCGGTGCCATAGATCCACAGGCCGTTATCCTTGAGCTCTTTTATCGCCGCGGAGATGTTCGGCACTCTCGCAATGGCCATGTGCTCGGCAGCACCGGCGGAGGCCTTGTCGACAATGGCGGTGAGCCCTGCGCTGCGGCGCTTCGGGATGATGACGCCGTGCGCACCGACGCATTCCGCCGAACGGATTATCGCGCCGAGGTTGTGCGGATCGCTTATCTCATCGCAGACAATAACAAACGGCGCTTCATTCCGCTCTGCGGCGATGGCGAGGATATCGGCTATCTCGCAGTATTCACGCACTGCGGCCAGCGCGACGACGCCCTGATGCGCGTGGGTCTGGCTCATAAAGTCGAGCTTGCGCCTGTCGGCTTCGACGACGACTATGCCCTTGTCCCTCGCCTTGGAGGCGATGTGGCCGAGGGTCTTGTCGACGTCGCCCTTGGCGATGAATATCTTGTCTATGGCTCTGCCTGCGCGGAGCGCTTCAATGACGGCGTTGCGGCCCTCGATAATGTCGTTTTTAAGCTCTTTTTCCTGAATCTGAGAATCTTTATCCACGGTATTCAGCCTCACTCATAATTTCATGGTTTACATATTACCATACATCCGCCAAATTTAAAAGCCCTATCTTTCAAATTTACAAAATTTTATAGACTTTGCCGCGGCGGGAATGTATATTAGTAAGCATGAAATACATCGCCGCCGGGCTTTTCCCGGCAGCGTCGACAGGAGAAGATTATGAAGGATCCACGCAGAAGCATTGAGCAGTTTTGCTATAAGCATCCGGGCTTCGGCATCCCGAACCTGATGCGCTATATAACCGCGGCGAATGTCGCGATATGGGTGCTCGGGGCGATCAACCGGTCGTTCCTCGGAGTCCTGACCTTTGACCCCGCGCTTATCCTGCACGGGCAGATATGGCGGCTCGTGTCGTTCATCTTCTATCCGCCGAGCATGGGGCTGCTCGCGTTCCTCGCCTTCTGGTTCTATTACTGGATCGGCAGTACGCTTGAGGCTCAGTGGGGTACGGGACAGTTTACTATATATTATTTCTCCGGCGTTATCCTCACGGTGCTTTACGGCTTCATTATTTATTTCATCACCGGCCGTTCCGTGAACCTCGGCTCGGAGTATATCTACCTGTCCATGTTCTTCTCATTTGCCGTCCTGTACCCGGACATGCAGGTACTGTTCATGTACATCATCCCGATAAAGATAAAGTACCTCGCCATCGTGGACGCGGTGTTCTTTGTTTACTCGGTCATTGCCAACTCCTTCCCGGTGAACCTGCTGCCGCTCGTCGCGCTTGTGAACTTCTTCATCTTCTGCGGTGGTGAGCTGTTCGCCTCACTGCCGCGCCGCCCGAGCAGAAACACCGTCAACTTCCGTCAGGAGTCCGCGCGCATCCGGCGCGAGCAGAAGGACAAGCTCTATACGCATAAGTGCGCGGTCTGCGGCAGGACGGACGTCGACCATCCGGAACTCGAGTTCCGTTACTGCTCCAAGTGTCAGGGCTATCACTGCTTCTGCAGCGACCATATAAACAACCATATCCACTTCACGGAGTGAAATATTAGTCCGGGGATCGTTTGATCCCCGGATTTGTTATTTTTATTCGTTCTCTATCCTGACCTGGCACATCTTCATCGCGTTCAGTGCGTTGCGGTGGCTCTCAGGCGTGACGCCCGCGCAGCACGCCGCGTCGACCGTTACCGGCACCTCCGGCAGGAAAGCCTTTGCGATCATCGCGTTTGAGATGACGCATATATCCGTGCACAGGCCGACGAGCGTGATGCTCCCGACCGGCTCCTTTGCGTCAAGCTCAAGGAGCTGTTTGCCGAGCTCTGCCGAGCCGAAGGTAGGCTTATCTATGGTGAGCCCTGTGCGCAGCGGCTCAAGAGCGGGGCAGACTTCCCAGCCATGGCAGCCCTTGATGCAGTGCGGCACGGGCAGGTTGCGCCCCTCCTGCGTCTGCATATAGTTTTCGCCATGCGTATCGCGCGTGAATATGACGGTCCCCTTGAAGCCCTTGACCTTTTCGGCGACCTTCGGCACGATGGCGACGGCCTCGGCTGTGCCGAGCGCGCCGTCGATGAAGTCGTTCTGCATGTCGACAACGATGAGTATATCCTGCATATCTTTCTCCTTATCTCTTCTCGGGGATTATCTCTATCCAGTACCCGTCCGGGTCCTCGATAAAGTAAATGCCCATCGCCGGGTTTTCAAAGCAGACGCAGCCCATGGCCTTGTGCTTCTCGAACGCGCCCGCGTAGTCCTCGACGGTGAAGGCAAGGTGAAACTCCTGCTCACCGAGGTCATAGGGCTCAGTGTGATCGCGCAGCCATGTCAGCTCAAGGCGGAAGGCGGTCGCACCGTCGCCGAGGAAGATGATCTTATAGCTGCCGTCCGCCGCGTCCTTTTCGCGCACCGGCTCAAGGCCGAGTGCGTCCTTATAAAACTTCAGGCTGCGGTCGAGATCGAGGACATTGAAATTGAAGTGGTTGAATTTGAACATGACAAACCCTCCATTACATATTTAAGCATATTATAACTAAACCGTACTGCCCGGTCAAGCCTTGCAGTACGGTTATTATCCTGTGTCACTCCGCCATCTTTTCCACTGCCGGCAGCGCGAACTCCGCGGCAAAGTGCTCACCGTCGCTTGCGATGGTGAAGCTGCCGCCCATGGCCTCCATGATCTTGCGGCAGGTGCGTATGCCTATCTTCGTGCTCTCGACCTTGTCCATAGAGCGCTTGACGTAGTTCGAGATGCAGACGGACAGTTTGCCGTCAGTCAGCTCGGTTATCACCATGATCGGGCGCTCTGGGTCGGCGTATTTTTTGATGTTGGATATCATATTGTCAAGCGTGCGCTTGAGATAGAGCGGGTCTGCCGATACGCTGCACTCGCCCTTGAACTCTATCCGCTGTACGCGAAAGCCTGAGTCTATAAGGTCAAACTCTGCCTCGCCGAGGAGCTGTTCAAGCAGGAGCCGCCCGTCATAGCTCTCAAGCGAAAGCTCCAGTTCCGCCTTGCCGTAGACGAGAAAGTACCGGAACAGCTCGTCCGTCAGCTCCTTGAGATCCATCGCCTTGGCGTAGGCTGAGGCCGTGAACTGCCTGCACCGCTCCTTGTCCTCAAAGCCGCTGTCGTTGAGAAGCCCAAGGTACCCGAGCATCGAGGTCATCGGTGTGCGGATATCGTGCGATATCGCCGTTATCAGCTCGGCGTTTGCCTCCCATGCGCGGCTCTCGTTGCCCATGCGCTGCATGACCGAGCGGCGCATTTCGTCCATCGACAAAGCCAGCGCCGCGATCTCGTCGCTGCCGTCGGAGCTTATCACCTTCTCAAGCTCACCCGAGCTTACCTCCGCCGCGTCCTTCGAGAGCTTTATTATCCTGCCCGTCAGCCGCCGGGTGTACCACATGTACAGAAGAATAAAAGCGAAGAAAGCCGTGAAAACTGAAGAAGCGCGCACTATGCCGCGCTGCCGAGTATCGGAAGTATCGGAGATCGCGACCTGATAGAGCCCGTCCTCAAAGCGGACGAGATAGAGCGTGCCGTAGTTATGATAGTCATAGCTGCTGCGTACTCCGTTTTCCTGCTCCGTCTTGCCGTCATGGAAGCGCCGGTGGTCTGCGCCGCGGCCGAATATCACGACCGTGACGTATGGCTGCCCGTCCGTCCATTTTGCGACGGAGAGACTGTCGCGCCCGCTCACGGAGTTAGCCTTGACGTAGGCGGAGAAGTCGGAGTATATCTCGTTCTTGCGCTGCTTCACCGCGTCGTCGCTCATATATACCTTGTCGACAAGCAGCATCCCGAGCCGGTTTATCAGCAGGAACACCGCCAGCGCCAGCAGCAGACCGCCGACGCAGACGTACAGCATCTTCGCGTTGAGCGAGGAGGGGAGCTTCAGCTTCTTAATCAATCTGGTATCCCTTTCCCCATACGGTGCGGATGATCTTCGGCGCGCTCGGCGTCTCTTCGATCTTGCGGCGCAGGTTCAGCACGTGTACCATAACCGTGTTGCCCGAGCCGGGGAGGAAGCGCTCCTTCCATACCGACTCGTACAGCTCCGCCGCGGTAACGGTGCTGCCGCGGTTTTTCAGCAGGTACTCAAGAATGGCGTACTCCGTGTCCGTCAGCGTGACGTCCTTGCCGGAGCTCTTCACGCTGTGCGTTTCAAGGTCGACCTCAAGGCCGTCGATCGTCAGCGCCTCGGCGGGCTTGCCGCGGTACTCCTTGTACCGGCGCAGCAGAGAATTGACCTTCGCTAAAAACTCGCCCTGCGAAAAGGGCTTGGAGAGAAAGTCGTCCCCGCCGCTGCCGTAGGCTGAGATCATGTCCGCCTCCGCGGACTTTGCCGTGAGGAACAGTATCGGCGCGTTGGAGAGCGCCCGTATCTTCCCGCAGGCTTCATACCCGGACATCCCAGGCATCATCACGTCCAGCACGACAAGGTCCGTTTCCGGATGCGCGGCGATATATTCCACCGCGGCAGCGCCGTCGGCGGCTTCCTCAACAAAATAATTATCTTTCAGCAAAAAAAAGAGAACTTTTCTTATGTCCGGATCGTCATCTACTATGAGGATATGAGACGTGTCAGCCATCCGGCGTCACCTCCATGTTCATCAGGTGTATCTATATAACCATTGTATCATAAAAATCCGCGGTTACAACGGTTTTTCCCTGTTTTAAGAAAGCTTAAGAGACAAAGCAGGGACATTTATGGTATAATACACTCGAAAAACAATGCAATTCAAATGTAATTCAGGAGGAAGAAATGAAGAACACCAAGCTTTTTGGCCGCATAGTGTGCCTTATCCTGGCAGTTGTCATGTGCCTGAGCCTTGCCGCATGCGGCAGCAGCGGCCAGTCCGGCACTGCGAATACCAAAAAAGATCAGGAACCCACGCCTGAGTATGTCTATACCGCCGAGTATAAGGATCTCACTCAGAACCGGGAAAATTACCTGAACATATGCGCGATGACTGCCGACGGAATGTATGCCACCAGCAATGAGAAGATCGGCGAGAACATCCCCGAGGGCGTCACCCCCGAGTATGAAGGTCAGTACGATGTTTACGCCACCTTCCTTTACCGCATCGACAATAACGGCAATCTTACGAAGCTCGACAAGTACGAATCCATGCCCGGCGAGACGGACGATCAGAACCGCAAGAACTTTGCTTCCAGCAGCTATATGGACAGCGTCCGTTTCACCGACAGCGGCTTTGTCACCGTTGAGGTCGTCAACACCTCGTGGTTCGAAGGCGACGGCGATCCTGTCCTTTACAGTGACGAATACTGGGCAGGGCAGAAGAACGAGCAGAAGTATTATGTCCGCAGCTTCGATAAGGACGGCAATGAGCTGACCTGCGCCCTCATCCCGACCGAGCAGGATCAGTGGCTCAATACCTATAATATGCAGCTTGATAAGGACGGCAATGTCGTCTTTGTCGATAGCAGCACCAATTCCGTCCGTGCCGTGAAGCTTGACGGTACCGACGCATACACCGTCAGCGCCGGTGCTGATGATTATATCGACACTGTCCTCCGCTTTGCCGACGGCAGCCTTGCTGCCTCCATCTATGGCGGCGACGGTCAGAAGCTTTATAGGGTCAACGCCGAGAGCGGCACTCTCGAAGACCCCATCAGCATTAACTTCGATACCTACAGCGCGGTCTCCGGCGGCGGGGATTATGACTTCTATTACACCAACGGCTCCAGCTTCTATGGCTACTCTGTTGAGAAGCAGCAGTCCGAGAAGATCTTCAACTGGCTCAACTGCGATGTCAACGGCTCCAATGTCAACATTCTGAATGTCGACGAGAACGGCACTGTCACCTGCTGGATGAACGAGTGGAACGATAAGGATCGGACCAGCAGCATCGACCTTATCACTGTCTCCAAGGTGCCTTACGATTCCGTGCCCCATAAGGAGTCCATCACTCTTGCCGCTATCTATCTTGATTATGATGTGCAGGATATGATCGTCAAGTTCAACCGCAGCAACGACCAGTACCGCATCGAGGTCAAGGACTATTCCGAGTACAATAACGATCAGGACGGCTGGGACGCCGGTCAGACCAAGCTCAATACCGAGATCCTTTCCGGCAACCTCCCCGATATCTTCTGCCTGAACGGGCTCAATTACCGCCAGCTCGCCTCCAAGGGTCTGCTTGAAGACCTCTATCCCTACATCGACGCCGACAGCGAGCTCAGCCGTGACGATTTCTTCCCCAGCGTGCTTCAGGCCTTTGAGGAGAACGGCAAGCTCTGCACCACGCTCTCCGGTATCTACATCAACTCCGTCATCGGCGCGGCCTCCGTTGTGGGCGACACTCCGGGCTGGACCTATGATGAGTTCAACGCCGCTCTTGCCTCCATGCCCGAGGGCTGCACCGCCTTCGACCAGTACACCACCAAGACCGACATTCTCCAGACCTGCCTTGCGCTTGATATGGACAGCTTCGTCGATTGGGGCACCGGCAAATGCAGCTTTGACAGCCAGCAGTTCATCGACCTGCTGAACTTCGCAAACTCCTTCCCCTCGGAATTTGACTGGGAGAACCATGAGTGGACTGACGAGGACGATACCTCCAACCGTCTCGCTCAGGGCAAGCAGATGCTCGTGCGCACCAGCGCTTACAGCATCGATGACATCTTCTATAATAATTATACCGCGTCCCTCGGCGGCAAGATAACCTACATCGGCTACCCGACCAACAGCGGCACCGGCAACATGGTCTCGCTTGACGGCAGCGGCTACGCCATGAGCGCCAAGAGCCAGTATAAGGACGCCATCTGGCAGTTCCTCAGACAGTTCTTCACCAAGGAATATAACGAGGGTCGTTACGCGCTCTCCAGCCGCATCGACGTTTTCGATGAGAAAGCCAAGGAAGCCACCACTATCCAGTACCAGAAGGATAATGACGGCAACTACCTGCTTGACGAGAACGGCGAGAAGATCCCCGTCGTGCGCCTCACCATGTGGAACAACACCACCGGCGAGCCTCAGGAGATATACGCTCTCGATGCCGAGCAGGTCGCCCAGATCCGCGAGCTTATCGAGACCACGACCAAGGCCGCAGATTATAACGACAGCATCTTCAACATCGTGAACGAGCAGGCGGCAGCCTTCTTCGAGGGCCAGAAGACCGCCGAGGATGTAGCACGCCTCATCCAGAGCAAGGCCAACATCTACGTCAACGAACAGCGCTGATAAAGTAATACCGTAACACATGGCGCGGCAAACGCCGCGCCATGAATTTTAAAACACTCTTAATCAATGCCGCCTTGCGCAGACGTAAGCGATGCGCTATAATGAGCATTGGAAATTTCAAGCATCTATCTGACTGATTAACGGAGAGCTATGGACAGAGAAAAAGAAAAACGAAAGCTGAAGCGGCAGGACTTCATGCGCAGCCTGTGCTTCCTGTCGCCGAGCCTTATCGGCGTGGGCGTGTTCTTCATCGTCCCGTTCGGCGTCGTGGTGTATTATTCGATGATCGACGGCGTCGGCTCGCGGAACTTCGTGTTCCTTGAAAACTTCATAAAGCTCTTTAATAACTCCGCTTTCATAATGGCGGCAAAAAATACCTTGCAGTTTTCTGCAATAGCGGTGCCTCTTGCGGTAATACTTGCTATTGTGCTGGCACTCATGCTTGAGTGCCGCATCCCGATGAAGTCGCAGTTCCGCACCTTCTTCCTCAGCCCTATGATGGTTCCGGTCGCGTCGGTCGTCCTCATCTGGCAGGTGCTCTTTAACTATAACGGCACCATCAATGAGTTCCTCGCCCTCTTCGATATCGCGAAGATAGACTGGCTCCAGTCTGACCATTGTCAGGCCGTCGTCATCATCCTGTTCCTGTGGAAGAACCTCGGCTATAACATGATCCTCTTCATGGCCGGGCTTGCGAATATCCCCAAGGAGCTGCTCGAGGTGGCGGATGTCGAGGGCGCGTCCGAGTGGTATAAGTTCTTTGCCATAAAGCTGCGTTACCTTTCGCCCACGGTGCTTTTTGTCACCATCCTTTCGCTCATCAACTCCTTCAAGGTCTTCCGCGAAGTGTATCTTCTGACCGGGGACTATCCGTATGAGAAGCTATACATGCTCCAGCATTTTATGAACAACACCTTCAAGTCGCTTGACTATCAGAAGCTCTCGGCGGCGGCGGTCGTCATGGCTCTGGTGATGGTCGTCCTCATCGCGCTGCTCTTCTACGCGGAGGACAAGTTCGGAAAGGACGTGGAGGGATGAAGAACAAGGCTCCTGCCCGTCTCAGAAAGAAGCACTATTTCGGCCGCGGCGCGATGTTTGTGCTCTGCGCCATTTTCGCGGTGCTTTTCCTTCTGCCGACGGTGCTCACCATTACAAACTCATTCATGTCCGAAGCGGAGATCAAGTCCAACTATGGCATGATCTTTGCCACGACCTCCGGCGGCTACGTCTCCAAGACCGTGAACCTCAAGTTCATCCCCGATAAGGTCACGCTCTCGCAGTATATCACCGGGCTTATAAAGTCCCCGGAATATCTGCTCAAGCTCTGGAACAGTATCCTCCTCGTTGTGCCGATCGTCATTCTTCAGGTCGGCGTTGCGGCGGTCGCGGCCTACAGCTTCACCCGCTGGCGCGGGAAGATACGCAGCGGCATATTCTTCTTCTATGTTATCCTTATGCTCATGCCGTATCAGGTCACGCTTGTGCCGAACTATCTCGTCAGCCAGTGGCTCGGCATTCTGAACACGCCGTGGTCTATCATCCTGCCCGGCATGTTCGCGCCGTTCTCGGTCTTCCTGCTGACAAAGTTCATGCGCCGCATCCCGTATTCGCTTATTGAGGCGGCGAAGGTGGACGGAGCGGGGGAGTGGGAGATCTTCACCAAGATCTGCCTGCCCCAGTGCCGTTCGGCGCTCTATTCTATCGCGATCCTTGTCTTTATCGATTATTGGAACATGGTCGAGCAGCCCCTTATCCTGCTCCAGGATTCCGAGGCGCAGCCGCTCTCGGTGTTCCTTTCCAGCATTAACTCCGGCGAGATCGGCCTTGCCTTCGCCATGGCGACGGTGTATATGATCCCGTGCCTGCTGCTGTTCCTGCACGGCGAGGAATACCTCGTTGAGGGCATCGCGAACTCCGGCAGCGTCAAGGGCTGACAATTCTAAAGAGGTGCAATATGGAATTCAAGACTGCAAACCGTGAATGGGTCAAAAACGCGGCTATCATCTTTCTGGCCGTGCTGCTCGTGCTGACCTTTTTCTCGAACACTATAATGAACCGCTCGCTGGTGGAGGTCGCCACTGCCCGAGTGACCGACGGCAATATCGTCGCCAAGGTGCGCGGCACCGGTACCGTCACGGCCAGCGGCAAGCACCAGGTCAAGGCGACCAAGACCCGCACCGTCAGGTCAGTTATGGTCAAGGCGGGGCAGGAGGTTCAGACCGGCGACGTACTCTTTATCCTCGGAGAGGGTGACGGCGACGAGCTCGAGCAGGCCGAACAGGCCCTGCGCGAGCTCCGCGTGAGCTACCAGAAGGCGGCGCTCTCCCTGCCGACCTTTGATTACACTACGCAGAACCGCGCCGTGTCCGATGCGGAAAAAGCGCTCAATGCCGCAGATGAAAAATGCGTCGAAGCACAGAAGCTGTACGACGATATGTTTGAAAAGTACGGCAATAAGGAGCTAGCCGCCCAGCTTGCGGAGGCCCTGACGCAGCTGCAGAACGCTGAGGATACCATGTATCAGGCGCAGGATGCGTATAACGACAGGTACCAGAAAGCCTACAAAGCAGTGGTCGATGCACAGACAGCCTATGACAGCGACCCGAGCGAAGCCAACGCTGCCGCGCTTGAAAAAGCCCAGCAGACTCTCTCCGGAATGTCCGAAGAATCCGACCCGCTGCTTGTTGCGGCAAAGAAGCAGTATGACGCCGCAAAGGCAAAGTATGACACCATCGCAAGACAGCAGGAGGATATCGACTACAAGCTTATCCCTTATAGAGACGCGCTTGAAGCAGCATACGAAGAATACGAAAAGGCTTACAACACATACTCTGACGCTCTGAGCAGCCTTGAATATACTCAGGCGCAGAACGAAAAAACTCTTGCCGCGGCTCAGATCGACCTTGCAAGTCTCGCCGACCAGATATCCCACCAGCAGGAGAAGATAAAGTCCCTCGCCGGTGAGGACGATAACACTGTCACCGCAAACGTCAGCGGCAAGATCGACACCATCGACTGCACCGCCGGTGATACCGTCACCAAGGATTCGCTCATGTGTACCATCGAAGTACCCGACATGGGGCACACCGTGAGCTTCTCCGTCACGAACGATCAGGCGCAGCGCCTGCGCACCGGCGATACCGCCACCGTCAGCAACTACTATTGGGGCAATACCATCACCGCGACCCTTACCAATATCCGCACCGACCCAAAGAACCCGCAGACCAATAAGCTCCTCACCTTTGACCTTGAGGGCGACGTCACCACCGGCTCCGAGCTTACCCTCTCCGTCGGCCAGAAGAGCGCGAATTACGACACCATCGTGCCGAACTCCGCCATCCGCACCGACAATAACGGCTCGTTTGTCCTTGCCATCAGCCAGAAGAGCTCGCCCCTCGGCAACCGCTATATCGCAAAGCGCGTCAGCATCGAGGTGCTTGCCTCCGATGACAATAACTCCGCCGTCGTTGCCGACCTCGGCAACGGTGACTATGTCATCACCACCGGCTCCGGCCCCATCAAGAACGGCGATCAGGTGAGAATGGCCGACAGCTCCGAGGGCTGAGATGTATATGGATAGAGCAAAACGCATAAGGCTCAGCCGCCGCTGGCGCATAATGATCATCATTGCCGCCGCGCTCACAGTGCTCTGTGTCGTGTGCATCTTCGCCTATGGCAGCGTTGCGCACAGGCTTGAAGCGCAGCGCGAGGCGGAGCGCTGGCAGGGAGAGAGCGAAACGGCCTTTGCGCAGATAAGCTGCTTTCTGCCCGCGGAGGGGACTGTTACACTGGACGGCATATATTCCTTCCGTACCGAAATGATGAAAAAGCTGCACGAGGCCGCGGCGGATATCGATACCGACAGCACCCTCTTTACCGACGCGTGGAGCACCTTCGGCAAGGTCAAGGTCTCGAACGGCAACAAGCGCAGAGCTGACGTCACCGTCACCGCCGTCGGCGGGAACTACTTTGATTTTCACCCGCTGCGTCTGCTGAGCGGCAACTACATCAAGGCCGACGACCTTATGAAAGACCGCGTCCTGCTCGACCCGGATACCGCATGGCTGCTCTTCGGCGGCACTGAGCTTTCGGGCATGAGCTTCAGCATCAACGGCGTGCCCTATGTCGTCGCCGGTGTTGTTGAACGCGAGGACGACCGTTTCAGCAAAAAAGCCTATGGCGACACCGGAATGGGCATCTACATGAGCTATGACGGCTACTGCGCCCTGCTTGATCAGTCATCGTCTGTTGCGACGGACAAGGCCTCGGCAGCGGCGGCAGCGCCGTCGACAAAGCCCGGCATAAGCTGCTATGAGATCGTTCTGGCAGAGCCGGTCAAGAACTTCGCCTATAACGCCGTCAAGGATAAGTTTCCCATCGGCAGCGGTGAGATAGTTGATAACACCCACCGCTTCGATACCGAGAATATCTGGAAGCTTGCCAAGGATGTGACCGCGCGCTCCATGCGCGGCAGCGCCGTTGTCTATCCCTATTGGGAGAACGCCGCGCGCGGCGCGGAGGACACCTGTGCGCTCTATATGCTCTGCGCGATAGTCACGGGGCTGTTCCCGGCGGGGCTTGCGCTCTTCGTCCTGATCCGCGGCATCGTGCGCGGCAAGACAAAGCTTGAGGAGGACGTGTTCCCCAAGTGGAAGGAAAACATTTCCGAGGCCATCCGCGTGCGCGAACGCAAGCGCTGGGAGAAGGAGCACCCCGGCGAGACGTAACGCGGAAATAAAATCAAATAACCGCAAACAATTGTGCGCAGCCGACCAGCAAGGTCGACTGCGCACAATTCATATTTCCAAACCGAAAATTTACGGATTCGCAATAAATCACAAGTCCAAAAGTGATACCATACACTTTGTATTTACAAAACGATCCGGAGACCCATACGGGTCTCCGGATCGGACAAGTGGCACTCCCGGCGCGATTTGAACGCGCGACCTTCCGCTTAGGAGGCGGATGCTCTATCCTGCTGAGCTACGGAAGCATGCTTAAAGCTTGTATATTGTAACGCAGAACTGTCTGTATGTCAATAAATTCTTAGCATAGAAGGTTGAACAATGCTCAAACTCAAGGACATCAAGAAGGATTATACCGTCGGCGACTCGACCGTCCACGCGCTCAAGGGCGTGAATCTGGAGTTCAGGGAGACCGAATTTGTAGCGATCCTCGGCCATTCCGGCTGCGGCAAAACGACGCTGCTGAACATCATCGGCGGGCTTGATCAGTACACCTCCGGCGACCTTATCATAAACAACAAATCCACCAAGAACTTTACTGACGCCGATTGGGATTCCTACCGCAACCATTCCATTGGCTTTGTCTTTCAGTCCTACAACCTCATCCCGCATCAGACCGTTCTTTCAAATGTCGAGCTTGCGCTGACGCTCTCGGGCGTCGCACCGGCGGAGAGAAAGGCGAGGGCGACCGAAGCGCTCAGAAAGGTCGGTCTCGGCGATCAGCTCAACAAGAAGCCGAACCAGATGTCCGGCGGCCAGATGCAGCGAGTCGCCATCGCCCGCGCGCTTGTGAACGATCCGGATATCCTGCTTGCCGACGAGCCCACCGGCGCGCTCGACTCCGAGACCTCCGTGCAGATCATGGATATCCTCAAGGAGATATCCAAGGATAAGCTCATCATCATGGTCACGCATAACCCGGAGCTTGCCATGAGCTACGCAAGCCGCGTCATCAAGCTCAAGGATGGCCTTATCGTGGACGACAGCGCCCCATACAGCTCCGAGGGCGAGGAGCGGCACGAGCCTGCCAAGACCGAAAAAACCTCAATGGGCTTTTTCACCGCGCTTGCGCTCTCTACCAACAACCTTATGACCAAGAAGGCGCGCACCATTCTCACGGCCTTTGCCGGGAGCATCGGCATCATCGGCATCGCGCTCATCATGTCGCTCTCGAATGGCATACAGAACTATATCGACAAGGTGCAGGAGGACACGCTCTCAAGCTACCCCATAACCATACAGGCCGAGGCCGTGGACATGACGAGCATGATGACCTCCATGATGGGCGTTCAGGCCGAAGCGGAGGAGAACCAGCACGAGCGCGACGCCGTGTATTCCAGCACCGTCATGTATGAAATGATGAACTCCATGGTCTCCGCCGACACACAGACCAATAACCTCAAGGCCTTCAAAGAATACCTTGAGAACGCGGAGGATATCTCGCAGTATATAAGCTCCGTGCAGTATTCTTACGATCTCGACATGAACCTCTATGCCGAGGACGTTGACGGCAACATCGTCAAGACCGACGTTGTCGAGCTTTTGCAGAGCGCGATGGGGCAGACCTTCGGCGGCGATTACAGCGCGTACTTTGACACCTTCGGCTCCGCGTATTCCGCAATGGACGCATGGCAGGAGATGCTGCCCGGCGAGAACGGCGAGGTCATAAGCCCGCTGCTCAAGGCGCAGTACGATGTCCTCTACGGCCGCTGGCCGGAGAAGTACGACGAGGTCGTGCTGGTCGTCGATAAGAACAATGAGGTCTCCGACCTTGTTCTCTACGCCCTCGGACTCAAGTCGAACTCCACTCTGTCCGAGGATATGGAGGCCTTCATGGCGCAGGAGAATCTCCGCACCGATAAGGAAAGCTGGACCTACGAGGACATTTGCAGCCGTACCTTCCGCTATATCTATCCCGCCGACGAGTATGAATACGACGAGGACGAGGAAGAGTATGTCAAGGTCGACGACGAGGAGCTTGGACTCAAGACTCTGTATAAAAACGGCCTTGAAGTCAGGATCGTCGGCATCATCCGTCAGGATGAGGACGCAATGTCCGGCATGATGACCGGCGCGATAGGCTACACCCACGCGCTCATCGAGCACGTCGTTGAACAGGCGGCGGAAAAAGAGCTTGTAAAAGCGCAGCTCGAGGATCCCGAGCACGACGTTTTCAACGGCCTGCCTTTCCTTGACGATACCGATGAAGCCTTCACCAAGAACAGCAAGATCGAGGCGGCAAAGCAGTATATCGCCGACGCGACCGATGAGGAGCTTGCCGAGCTCTATGTCAAGTACATGAGCGTACCCGAGGACGACTATGTTCAGGAACTCATTGATGAGCAGATGGAGGACATGACCCGCGCCGACATCGAAAAAATGGTGACGGATTATTACCCAGGCTATGAGTCCATGCTCAAGAAAATGGATGACGACACGCTGTTTGAGTATATCGAAAAGATGATCGGCGAGCAGATCAAGGAGCAGTACGGCATCCAGATGGAGAACATGTACAGCTATCTGTCCGACAGCACGCTTGCGCATGACTTCGGCCTGCTCTCGCTCGAGGACGACGATTACCTCTGGCTGTACGAAAACGCCATGCCGCCCATATATTCCACAAGCACCCTCAAGGATAACCTCAAGAAGCTCGGCTATGTTGACCTCGACAGCCCCAGCAAGATAAATATCTACGCCTCCACCTTTGAGGACAAGGACGCGATAGCCGACGCGATAGAGCGCTATAACGACAGCGTCTCCGAGGACGATAAGATAGAGTACACCGATATCGTCGCACTGCTGATGAGCTCCATTTCCACCATTATAAATGTCATCAGCTATGTGCTCATCGCCTTTGTCGCGATCTCACTTGTCGTCTCGTCGATCATGATCGGCATCATCACCTATATCAGTGTCCTTGAGCGCACAAAGGAGATAGGCATCCTCCGTGCGATAGGCGCGTCGAAGCGCGATGTGTCCCGCGTGTTCAATGCCGAGACCTTCATCATCGGCCTTATTGCCGGCCTTATCGGTATCGGCGCGACGCTGCTGCTGAATATACCGATCAATATAATCGTCCATGACCTCACAGGTATCTACGCCATCAACTCCACGCTCCCTGCCGTCGGCGGCATTGCGCTGGTGCTGATAAGCGTCGGCCTGACCTTCATCGCGGGTCTGATCCCCTCCGGTCTTGCCGCAAAGAAGGACCCCGTAGAGGCATTGAGGACAGAATAAAAAACGTAAGAACTATGGTAAAGCAGGGCTGATGCACGTGCATCAGCCCTGCTTTTGCTATTCCTTTATTCAAATCGTCACCGCTTCAAACCTGTTCCCGTTAAACTGCCAGAGTTCCGTGAAGCCGCAGCTTTGCGCAAGGGCTTCCGCCTTGTCAAACGCACAGCATATCGCCGCGGCGGAGTGCGCATCGGAGCTTACGGTTATCCTGCCGCCGATGGCGTTCAGGTGCCGCAGCAGCTCCGGCGCGGGGTAGGGCGTGCTCCTGTAGCCGCGGCTTATCGCCCCGGTGTTTATCTCGAATATCTTTCCTGCCGCGTTCAGCCGCTCCATTGCGGCGAATGCGGCGTCTCTGTATGCTCCGCTGCCGCCGTCATAGAGCCGGTGCAGCTCGTCAAACTTTGTCAGCAGGTCGAAGTGCCCGACAATGTCCGCCCGCGCGATACAGGCAAGCTGTGCGCACAGCTCATAGTATGCGCAGGCTGCGGCGTCCGCGCTGCCGTAATGCTCGATGACCTGCCGCGCCTCCTCAACGGTGTTGTCGATTGTGGTTCCTGCGAGCGTGTGGGCGGAAGCGATAACGTAGTCATAGCCCTCGAAGCGCCGCGCGGAGCGCGAGTCGTATTCAAGGCCACAGTAAACCTCAATCTGTCCGCGGTACTTTTCCCTGAGCCGCCGCAGCTCCGCCTTGAACCTCGGTTCGTTTTCCTCACTAACGCACCATACTTCGCCCGGTACCGGACTGTGCGCGCTGATACCGAGCGATGTCAGCCCCGCGGACACTGCCGCGGTCACCATTGCCTCAGGAGTGTCCGCTCCGTCGTCAAAGGTGGTGTGGCAATGCAGATTCTGCTTTATCATTTTCCTATCCTCCGTGATCGCGGCTTATATGACCATGATTATAGGTCGGGCGGCAGACACTGTCAAGTTTACAAAAAAGAGTTAACATAAACGCAAAAAGCGGTTACATGTGTTTGCATAATGATTACGGATGCTTGCTTTAGCGTTTTGACAATATCGACAAAAAATTCCCGAAATATTTGTCATAATATATATGTTGACCTAAATATTGAAAGTTTTTCGTCACGGAATCCGGACATTTTGTGTCGAATAACAGAAAAGCATGTCGGGTAAAGATAGTTGGAAATAATTTACTCAACAATAATTAGCTTTACATAACTATATTTCTGTGATAAACTCAGCTCAGAAAATAAGAGCAGGTGAAACAGAAAATGAAAGCAAGCAGGATATGGGCTTTTATCATATCGTTGGTCATATGTCTCTCCGTGACTGCCCCGGCGTATGCGGACGCTTCGCAGACGAAGGTGACCGTCAAGAAAGGTGACACGGTTTACGGTATCTGCCAGAGCCTCGGCCTTGATTATAATATCTGCAAGAATACGATCATGCGCCTGAACGGTATGGAAAAGGAGTCCGAGCTCAGCTCCATCAAGGTCGGCTCCACGCTGATCTTCCCGGCTTCCTCAAAGGACTGCGCCGAGAGCAGCGGCAAGAGCGGGGATGATAAGGTCGAGTACTATGTCATTCCATATGTCATGGAAAAGGGCAACTGGATCGCGAACATTTATTATTGCTGGAGACTGGATTATGAGGATTATCTCGACGCCATCAAGACCCTCAATAACATTACCGACCTCGACAAGATATATGTCGGCAAGCTCCTGTACCTGCCGACCACAGAAGAGAACCTTAAAAACGACAACTATACAACTGTCATGGAGCATGTGATGAAGTCCGGTGAGACGGCCTACGATGTCTGCCAGAGCTACGGCTATGATTACTACGACATGGAGGACACGCTGGTGAAGTATAACGGCGGCGCTGATATGACAAAGCTTCAGGCCGGGCAGAAGCTGCTGATACCGCTTATGTGATTCTATATAATATCAACAATTGTTGAACTACAGTTGACTTGAGTTTTATATTGACGTGTTATATAATAAACACACAAGAAAAAAGCTGAACCGGATTTCAGCTCAAGATATGGAGGAAAATAAAATGGCCAGAAAAAAGACTGAAAAGAAAAAGTGCTGCAAGCTCTGGAAGTTCGTCAAGACCCTGTTTGTCCTCTGCGGTCTTGCTGTCGGCGGCTACGTTGGCTACAAGAAGCTCTCCGAGCCTACCCCCTGAAATTTTTTAAGTTTAACATGAAAAAACGGATGGTTTTGACCATCCGTTTTTCTTTCTTCCCGCATTGACAGATGAACCTGACTGTGGTATAACTTCGAACATGCAAAGGCGCATTGAATTATCAATGCGCCTTTCTGCTTTTTTTAGGAAATCCCGCCGAGGGCGGGGACAGTGCGTTTGAACGGAGGTAAAGACATGAAAGAAACAAAAGATTGGGGCAGCATACCGTTCGGTTACACGCCGCTCAGGAGCAGATATGAAGCCGTATACAAGGACGGCCGCTGGATTGAGAACGGGCTTGTCGGCGATGCTGAAATAAAGCTCAGCGAATCCGCCGTTGTGTTTCAGTATGCGCAGACCTGCTTTGAGGGACTCAAGGCATACCGGACTGAGGACGGGCACATTGTCATATTCCGCCCAGAGCTGAACGCCAAACGTTTTTCCGATTCATGCCGCCGAATGCTCATCCCGGAGATAAGCCCCGAGATGTTTATCAGGGCAATAGATATGACTGTCAGAGCCAATGAGGACTCTGTCCCGCCCTATGGTTCCGGTGCGACGCTTTATATCCGCCCGTTCGCAATGGGCACGAGCGCGGCACTCGGAGTGAAGCCTGCGGATGAATATGTTTTTCGTGTGTTCGGCAGCCCTGTCGGTGCGTATTTCAAAGGCGGCGTCAAGCCTCTCACGCTTACCGTCAGCGATTTTGACCGAGCCGCACCGCACGGCACCGGCGATATAAAGGCCGGGCTCAACTATGCGATGAGCCTTTATCCCGGGCAGCTTGCGCACGCAGCCGGCTTTGCCGAGAACCTTTATCTTGACCCGGCAACGCGCACGAGGGTCGAGGAGACCGGCGGCGCAAACCTTATCTTTATCACGCACGATAATGTGTTTGTCACGCCGAAGTCGTCCACAATACTGCCGTCGGTTACGCGCCGCTCGCTTATGACCGTCGCCCGCGACTATCTTGGCATGAAGGTCGATGAACGCGAAGTGCTCTTCAGCGAGGTGCCTGATTTTGCTGAGTGCGGCCTGTGCGGCACTGCCGCCGTGATATCGCCTGTCGGCGCGATCAATGACCACGGCCGTCTTATCAGCTTCCCGAGCGGCATGGAAAAACCCGGCCCGGTCTGCCAAAAGCTATATGATACGCTTACCGGCATCCAGATGGGGCGCATCGCTCCGCCCGACGGCTGGATACACACGGTGCTGTAAATTCCATACTTGCCGTCACGGCAAGAGCGCGGTATTATAGCGGCAGAGAAACGAAAGGCAAGGCACACTATGGCATCGGATATTGAAAATGAAAAGCGCAGCCTGCGCACAGCCGTGCTTGCGATGAGAGCGTCTCTGCCGCCGGAGCTGCGCGCGGAGTACAGCCGCGCGATCTGCCGCAGACTGTATGAGCACCCCGCGCTCAGCAAAGCAGAGCGCGTCATGCTCTATGCCGCGGCCGGGACGGAGCCTGACCTGACTGTGCTTGCCGGGCTTCTTTCGGCGGAGGGCAAGCGCTTATATTATCCGGTATGCGGCGCGGAGGGGCTGATGTATGCCGCCGCGCCTGACAGCCCGGACGCATGGCGGACAGGGAAGTACGGCATTGCTGAGCCTGACCCGGAGCACTCATCGCTTATTTCCCCGGAAAAGCTTGATGCGGTCATCGTTCCCTGTATCGCATTTGATGCGGCGCACAGGCGTCTGGGCCACGGCGGCGGGTACTATGACTGTTTCCTGCCGCTCTGCACGCGCGCTGTGAAGCTTGCCGCGGCCTTTGAGATCCAGCGCGCCGCCGCTGTCCCGATTGACTCATTCGATGTCGCAATGGATGCCGTCGCAACGGAACTGCGCATATATTAAAAAGCTGGTGCATCCGTGTTCACCGGATACACCAACTTTCTTTAATCCCCATGCTCACATCGGATTCAGTTCGTCGTCGAGCCAGCGGCTGTCGGGTGTGAGCGCGCGGGTGAAGATGCGCGAGGCGTCCTCGGGGTATTTGTTCTGGTGGAATTTGAAAATTGTCTGCCTGTCGGGGAGCGTGCCGATGATCTCTATCTTGCCGCGCGGGTGGCTCATCGCGTAGCGCACGCCCTTGCCGAAGCCGTTCTGAAGCCCCTTCGCCTCGTCGACGATCCTGATGCCGTCGAGCAGCGGCACCTGGAAACGGTTCTGCACGCCGGTGACGGGGCGGCACTGGAATATGTAATACGGCGAAATTCCTGCGCGCGTGAGCCCGGCGAAGAGCTCGCCGAGCACATCCGGGGAATCGTTGACGCCGCGCAGCAGGACGGTCTGGTTGCGCACCTGCACGCCGCGGTCGAGCAGCGCGCGCACCGCGCACCGCGCTTCCGGTGTGAGCTCGCGCGGGTGGTTGAACTGGGTGACGACGTAGATCGTTTTTATGTCCGAGTATTCATCGAGCATATCGAGAAGCTCGCCGTCGCCGTAGATACGCTCAGGCAGCGTGACCGGCAGGCGCGAGCCGAAGCGTATGAAGTCAAGGTGGTCGATTGCCGACAGCTCCCGCAGGTAGCGCTCGATGATGTGGTTTGGGTTCAGCAGCGAATCCCCGCCGGAGATGAGCACATTGTTTATCTCCGGGTGGCTGCCGACGTATTCGACGACCTCGTCGACGCGCTTGTTGAGCTCTTCATTACTCAGGCCGACAAGCCTTTTGCGGAAGCAGTGGCGGCAGTACATCGCGCACTGGTTCGTCGAGAGCAGCAGGACTGTGCGTTTATACTTGTGCTGCAGACCCTCAAGCTTTGTGTTCGAGGCCTCACCGCTCGTGTCGAACGAGCCGCCCGGCACGAACTCATCCGCCGAGGGTATGCACATGCGCGCTATCGGGTCATCTGGGTCGTCCTTAGTCACAAGCGAGAGGTAATACGGCGTTATCATCATCGGGTAGCGCTCGGCGATCTGCCTGCACGCTTCAAGTTTCTCCTGATCCCATCCCATGTATTCCGCGAGCTGCTCCGCGGTACGTATTCCTTTGCTCAGCTCTTCCTGCCAACTCATATACTGTACCTTCCTTTCATCAGTTGACGTTCAAATATATCTTATTCTAACACAATTCAACCAAAATGGAAAGAAGCAAAACCGAGATTTTGCGTAAATAAACCGAAAAGATTAAGTAAATATGCAGAAGACTGCGAAAAATCAAATGTGAAACAATAAACAAAATACAACTAAAATGGAAACTTACACATTCGATTGACACATCAGGGCTGCGATGATAAAATATGATTACCAAAGCAAACAGGAGGTAAGCTCAATGAAAAGACCGATAAGTACCGATAAGGCTCCCGGCGCGATAGGCCCGTATTCTCAGGCTGTGCGCGTTGGGGACATGCTTTTTGTTTCGGGTCAGCTCCCGCTTGATCCCAAGACCGGGAAGTTCCCCGAGGGGATAGAGGCGCAGACCAGACAGTCCCTTACCAATGTCCGCAGTATCCTTGAGGCTGCCGGCGGCACTATGGACAGCGTCGTCAAGACTACGGTTTTCCTTTCGGATATGAATAACTTCGCCGCAATGAACGCCGTGTACGGCACTTTCTTCACCGAGGGACGCTATCCCGCGCGCAGCGCAGTCGAGGTCGCAAGAGTCCCGAAGGACGCCCTTGTCGAGATCGAGGTCATTGCTCAGCTTTGATCGACAAAAATTCTCAGACGGATATATCTGTCTGAGAATTTTTTATATTTTCCGGAGAAAATATATGTATGCCTATTGACAAATACCCCTTGGGGGTATATATTCAAGATACCCCAAGGGGGTATGTGAAGAGGTGAAATGATGGAAGATAAAAAATGCTGCTGCTGTGAGCGGCATAAGGAGCGTTCACCTGAGGAATATAAAGCGCTGATGAACCGCCTCAACCGCATCGAGGGGCAGATCAGGGGCATCAAGGGCATGGTCGAAAACGGGGCCTACTGCCCGGATATCCTTGTCCAGTCCGCTGCGGTGAACGCCGCGGTGAACGCATTCAATAAGGAGCTGCTTGCCAGCCATATCCGCTCCTGCGTCGTCAATGATATCCGCGACGGCAAGGACGAGGTCATAGACGAGCTGGTCTGCACGCTCCAGAAGCTCATGAAATGAGCTGCGTAAAAAAGGAGACACAAGCAAATGACACAGTATGAAGTGACAGGCATGAGCTGCGCCGCCTGCTCTGCCAGGGTCGAAAAGGCGGTGTCGGGACTGTCGGGCGTGGACAGCTGCTCGGTGAGTCTGCTGACAAATTCAATGATGGTCGACGGTTCGGCCTCACCCGACGCGATCATCAAGGCCGTGCAGGATGCGGGCTACGGCGCATCCGTCAAGGGCGTGCAGAAGAGCAGCGCCGCCGAGGAGGACGCGCTTGCCGACCATGACACGCCGGTGCTGAAGCGCAGGCTTTTCGCGTCGCTTGGCTTCCTGCTCGTCCTGATGTATTTCTCGATGGGGCACATGATGTGGGGCTGGCCGCTGCCAAAGTTCTATGACGGCAACCATGTCGCAATGGGGCTGACGCAGCTGCTGCTGACGGTCATCATTATGGTCATCAACCAGAAGTTCTTCATCAGCGGCTTCAAGGGGCTCATGCACCGCGCGCCGAATATGGACACGCTCGTTGCCCTCGGCTCCAGCGCCGCGTTTATTTACAGCACCTATGCGCTCTTTGCCATGACTGGCGCTCAGGTGCGCGGGGACGAGGAAGCCGTCATGCGCTATATGATGGACTTCTATTTTGAATCCGCCGCCATGATCCTGACGCTCATCACCGTCGGCAAGATGCTTGAGGCGCGCGCCAAGGGCAAGACGACCGACGCTCTGCGCGGGCTTATGAAGCTCTCACCCAAGACCGCCACGATAGTCGAGGGCGACACTGAGCGCGTGATACCGATAGAGCAGCTCAAGAAGGACGATATTTTCGCCGTGCGTCCGGGCGAGAGCATCCCCGTTGACGGCGTTGTCATCCAGGGCGGCAGCACGGTCGATGAATCGGCACTGACAGGCGAGAGTATCCCCGTCGACAAGACCGAGGGAGATCAGGTCTCCGCCGCGACCGTGAACCAGACCGGCTATATCCGCTGCCGCGCGCTGCGCGTCGGCGAGGATACGACCCTCAGCCAGATCATCAAAATGGTCAGCGAAGCCTCCGCGACCAAGGCGCCTATTGCAAAGATCGCCGATAAGGTCTCTGGTGTGTTCGTCCCGACGGTCATATCCATTGCGGTAATCACCTTCGTCGTATGGCTGCTGCTCGGCAGGAGCGTCGGCTTTGCGCTCGCGCGCGGGATATCCGTGCTCGTTATCAGCTGCCCCTGCGCCCTCGGACTTGCGACGCCTGTTGCGATAATGGTCGGCAACGGCATGGGCGCAAAGCACGGGATACTGTTTAAGACCGCCGTCTCGATGGAGGCTGCCGGCAAGGTCGAGACTGTTGTGCTCGACAAGACCGGCACCATTACCGCCGGAACACCGGAGATGACGGACGTGATACCGGCTGATGGGGTAAGGGAGGAAGAGCTCCTGCGCTTTGCTTCGACCCTTGAGAGCTGCAGCGAGCACCCTCTCGCGAAGGCCGTACTCAGCGGCGCGCAGAGCCGCGGTATAGAACCCGGAGCAATAGACGGCTTCACGGCTCTGCCGGGAAGCGGCGTGCGCGCCGAGATAGACGGCGCGGAGGCGCTCGGCGGCAGTCTCAAGGCCGTGAAGGAGCGCATCGATATCCCCGCGCCGCTCGAAGCGAGAGCCGGGGAGCTTGCCGCCGAGGGCAAGACGCCGCTGTTCTTCTGCCGCAATGACAGCCTGCTCGGCATAATCGCCGTGGCGGACGTGATAAAGCCCGACAGCCCGCAGGCAGTCGCAGAGCTCAAGAACATGGGCATAAACGTCGTCATGCTTACCGGCGACAACCAGCGCACCGCCGAGGCGATAGGCCGTCAGGTCGGCGTTGACCGCGTCATCGCGGGTGTCCTGCCGGACGGCAAGGAAGCCGTCGTGCGCGAGCTGTGCTCAAAGGGCAGTACCGCCATGGTCGGCGACGGTATAAACGACGCGCCCGCGCTCACAAGGGCGGATGTCGGCATAGCGATCGGCGCGGGCGCTGACATCGCCGTTGACGCGGCGGATATCGTGCTTGCGCGCGGGAGCCTGCTTGATGTTGCCGCAGCTATACGTCTCAGCCGCGCCACGCTGCGCAATATCCATGAGAACCTGTTCTGGGCGTTCTTCTATAATACCATCGGCATCCCCATCGCGGCGGGCGTACTCAGCGGTATCGGCCTCAACCTTGACCCGATGTTTGCCGCGGCTGCAATGAGCCTGTCAAGCTTCTGCGTTGTGTCGAATGCGCTGCGGCTCAATCTGCTGGATATCTATAACCCCAGGAGGGACAGAAAAATAAAGCACCGTGAAGTTGAAAGCACGGTAATTGAGAACACAAAAACTGAGGAGGAAAAGGCAATGACAAAGACCATGAAGATCGAAGGCATGATGTGCCCCCACTGCGAGGCGACCGTGAAGAAAGCTCTCGAAGCCATAGACGGCGTTGAGAGCGCGGAGGTCAGCCATACCGCAGGTACCGCCGTTGTGACCGGCACGGCGCTTGACGATGCAAAGCTCAAGGCCGCCGTCGAGGACAAGGGCTACACCGTCCACGGGATTGAATAAAAGCCTGATAAACAGCCAATGCCGCCGCGGAAAAAACGCGGCGGCATTTTTTGATTTTCCACTTTCACGGAGGCAGAATGTATGTTAGAATAAAACAAAACTGCCAAGGGGAAAGAGTATGTTCAAGAAAAAGATAAGCGCCGCGATATCCGTGCTGCTGTGCGTGCTGCTGCTCGGCGGCTGCGCGCTCGACTCGCTGTTTGAGTTTGACCGCGCGGACTTTACCGCAAAGGAAATATGCCGCTTTGACGACATGGAGTATGTCCACCCGGACGTGCAGGCGTTTAAGGATAAGGCACAGGAGATCGAGCAGGCGCTGACCGACGGAACGAAGCTCAAGACCGTCAAGGCACTGCTGGATGAGCTGTACGCGATGTATTACAGCTTTAATACGATGTACATCCTCGCCGACATCCGCAGCTGTCAGGATGTTTCCGACAGCTACTATGCCGCGGAGTACGACTGGTGCAGCGATGCGGATTATGACATGCAGGAGACGGTCGACAGCGTGTACTATGCCTGTGCCGCCTCGAAGCTCGGTGAGAAGCTTGAGAAAGAATACTTCTGGGACGGCTTCTGCGATGAGTATGCCGACTCCGGGGAGAGCGTCTATACCGATGAGTACCAGCAGCTTGTGTACCGGGAGAATGAGCTGCTCTCGCAGTACCGCAGTCTGGCCGCGGACACCGGCATCGAGCTTGATGGCCGGGAGTGGACGCTGGAGGAGTACTTCACGCAGGAGGATGCCGATATCCAGCGCGGCTACGAGGCCTATTATGAGAAGAATAACCCGCAGATCGGCGAGATATACATCGAGCTTGTTAACGTGCGCAACGAGCAGGCGGAGCTGCTGGGCTATGACAGCTATGCGCAGATGCAGTACGAGCTGAGCTATGACCGCGATTTCAGCCCCGAGGAGGGCGAGCAGTACATCGAGGCGATAAAGGAATACATCGTCCCCGTGTATAAAGAGATAATGGAGCAGGATCCGTACAGCTCACTCAGCTATGAGTACGTCTCCGACAGAGAGCTTAAATGGCTGCTCCAGAGCGCGGCGGAGAACATGGGCGGGGACATTGCCGAAGCCTTTGACTTTATGAAGACCTATGAGCTCTGGGACGTGGAGCTGCGCGACAATAAGGCGAATATGTCCTTCCAGACCTATCTTCAGGACTATGAAGCGCCGTTCCTGTTCGTCGATCCCTATGGCGACAGCGAGGATATAATAAGCGTCTGCCATGAGTTCGGACACTATGTCGACGCATATGTGAACTATAACGCGTATGAGACGATGGACCTTGCCGAGTGCTTCTCGCAGTCCATGCAGTATCTCGGCCTGACCGCGATGAAGGACAGCCTCTCCGATGACGAGTTTGAAAACCTGATGCGCATGAACCTGCTCGGTACGCTCGAGACCTTTGTGCAGCAGGCGTCCTTTGCGGAGTTTGAGAATTGTGTGTATGCGGCGGACGAGCTCAGCCTTGAGTGGATAAACGAGTTGAGCCTTGAGCTTGCGCAGAAGTACGGGTACTATGACGGTGTGAACGACACGTATTACTCCATGAGCTGGGTCGACACTCCGCACTTCTTCAGCGCGCCCTATTACGTGATAAGCTATGCCGTGTCGGCGGGCGTAGCGCTGGAGATATACGCGCTCGAACTTGAGGAGAGCGGAGCGGGGCTCGATAAGTTCTGCGAGCTGGTGCAGCGCAGCGGCTCCGGGCTGCGAGAGGTCACCGGCGCTGCCGGTCTGCCGGATCCGCTTTCGGACGCTCAGACGAATAAGGCGGCGGAGCTTTTCACCAAGGAGCTTCTGTGAAAGCCATTTTACTGAAATGTTGCATATATCCGCGGTTCGTTACGGATCGCCGATATTTTTAAGAATAATTCAGTTGCGGTTTTGTGCCCTTCATGTTATAATGCTGGTATGTACACCAAACGAACAACGCCCCGACGCCATCGAAAGGAAACCGACTATGAAGAAACGACTGCTCAGTATCCTGCTGCTTTTCTGCATGACGCTTACGCTTTTCCCCGTATCGGCATTTGCCGAGGAAGGGGAGACGGAAGCGCCCATGTGCGTCTGCACCGAAGCATGCACGGAGGAAGCCGTAAACCATGACTGTCCCGTCTGCGGCGCTGAGGGCGCACAGGCGTGTGCCTGCGAAGAAGTTATAGCCGTGGACGACGCGGACGATGCTCCGAGTGACGCGGACGACGCTGATGCCCCGGAAGCTCCAGATGCTCCGGATGACGTCAAGAAAGTACATACTGTCAAAGACCCCAGCAGCGCGGACACTGGCAGTGACGCGGACGATGCCAAGGATACGGATGACGCCGGCAGCACGGACGCCGTGCATTCCACATATGCAGCCGATACTCCTGCGGCGGAAGCGGCTGTCTTAAATGTGACATACACTCTGAACTTTTACCTCAACGATGGCACGGACAAGTACGGACAGATATTTAACGTTAAAAATGAAATAACCATCACTCAGCTTCCGACGCGTGACGGCTATGACTTCATCGGCTGGGCGGACACCCGCGATGCCGCCGAGGCGCAGTACCAGCCCGGCACTCCCATCATTATCACCGAAGGTACAGAAAAGACTGTCTACGCCGTGTGGAAGTTCCGGCCGCTTGAGACTGTTGTCGTGACTCCGCCGACCTTGCCGAAAGAGGTGTATATTGGTCTCACATTCACGGATGACTCCCTCAAAGCTGGCGGCGGCGTAGCTAAGGTCAAGGGGACGGACACTGTTGTTCCCGGCAAGTTTACCTTTAAGAGTTTCAATGACGGCAGCGTAAATGTTGCGGGGGAGAACCGTCTGCATGTTCACTTCATACCCGATGATCAAGAGACCTACGCGGCGGCAGAATGCGAGATCATCGTGATCGGCCTCAAGCACACGATAGCGGAGGTTCGGACTAAGATATCCATCACCGATAAGCCGCTCGGCACACCTGCTGAGGAACTGGGTATCACCGCCACGAGCGTTGAGGTAAAAACAAACGTCGGCACGTTGTATAACCCCATCCCTGTGACTTGGGATCTATCCGCCTATGACCCGAATGAGCTTGGCACACAGATCATCTACGGTACTCTGGACGTTGCCAAGAGCTGGTACGCATACGCCATCAATGAGGAAACCGACGTGAAAGCGACCATCGAGGTGACGCTTATCGACACGCGTGTATTCGATACCACCATCATTGAAGCACCTGTGATCCCAAGGACGTTCTATGCGAATGAGCATTATGAGACCTTGGAAGCGAGCCTTACGGGCGGCGTGGCGATGGCGGACGGCAAAGTGATAGACGGCACATTCTCGTTTGACGAAAATGAGCTGCTGTACGGGGAAAAGGCGTGGCCTAGAACCAGTCTGAAATACGGCGAACTTACGCGTACAGTCGTCTTTACGCCGGCAAATTCCAGAAATTACACGACCGCGACATGCACGGTGACTGTGAATGTCCTCCCGCTCAAGGCCATACAGATATCGAGCTTTTATACGCCTATCACCGAAAAGCCGCTCGGCACTGAATTTGCCGACCTTGGGCTTGGAAAAGAGATCAGCTTTGTTGTTTCTGAAAATTGGGACGATCCCGCAGATAAATGGGTACATTATACCGATAAGGTGATCTGGGACGAGAGCCAATACGACAAGGATTCGCCGTATGAGCAGACCATAACCGGTACGCTTGTTCTCAGCTACTGGAAGGACTATATCGAACAGCCGGATGAGCCGCTTACGCTCAGTGTAAAGGTGAAGCTGAAGTACGACCCCGTTGAGCCAACGATAGTGACTGCGCCTGTGTTCCGGTGGACGAAGGGCGACTACGCGCTCGGCGACAACCAGATATTTATCGGCAAGTTCTTCCAGATCGGGACGAAAGACATCGCGGAAGAGGCAACCGAGACCGGCGCGCTTATCGGCGGAGAGGCCATGGCAGACGGTACGAAGGTGAACGGTACATTCTCCATTAAAGAAGGTACACCGAAATGGTTCGACGCAGAGGGGCAGCATGATGTTACCGTGGTGTTCACACCGGATGACACTGTGCTCTACGCTCCCGCCGAGTGCACGATAAAGCTTGACGCGATCAAGCGTACAGTGGCGAGCATCGACCCCTGTCCGGATGTCACAGACGAAGAGGTCGGCACGCCGTTTGAAAAGCTCTGGAAGCCGCTTGTCTACATCCGCACCGAGGACGGCACTATCGAGCATGGAGTCGGGGTGATATGGGACGAGACGGCCTATGACCCGTATACCATCGAGGAGCAGACGATTACCGGTACGCTCAAGATCGACGGTTATTTCCTCGGCGACTATATCAAGCAGCCTGAGATAAAGCCGACATTGAAGATCAAGCTCAAGACTACGGAAAGCACTGTCGAGATCCGCTATCACATATATAACCCTGACGGTGACGTGGAATATAAAACCGACGGTACCAGTGCAATTCTGACGGATTACACCACCACGCTGGATGACTATGACCTCAGAGGTTTTGGCGCAATCTTCCAAGCCTTACAGGCAGCCGGTATGTTCACGGGCTTGGATGAAGCCGGAAGCGAGCTGGACGGCTGGTACAAGGCGTACAGCTTCGCAGATACAGATAGGGTAGCGGATATCTCGCAGCTCACCGTCACCGGCAAACGGGTCGATCTGTACGGCAAGATAATTCCAAAGACCATAACGATAACGCTTGAGCTGGGCGGCGGTGAGCTGCCGGAGGGCGTAAGCAGTACCGTGACGCGCACGTATGGGTCTTGGTACGATCTCCCGAAGCCCACACGCCACGGGTATAGTTTCACCTACTGGTTCACCGCCGAGACTGGCGGCAGCGAGATATTCCCGGCAACTCGGATAATGCAGACGACCGATCACACCGTATATGCGCGCTGGAAGCAGATAGCCGGTCATTCGCCTGTGCGGGAGCAGAAGCCTGAGGCACTGGCAAAAGCTGCGACCTGCACGGAAAACGCGGTCTATTACATGTCATGCTCGTGCGGCGAGATCATCAAAACCGAAACCTTTACCGCGGAAAACACCGCCGGTCATGACTATGGTAATTGGACGTCGAACCATGACGGTACGCACACCGGCGTCTGCTCCCGTAATGCGAGCCACACCGTGACAGAAGCCTGCTCCGGCGGATCTGCGTACTGCATGGAGAGAGCGGTCTGCGAAAAATGCAAAACGGAGTACGGCGAGCTTGGCGGCCATATCTTTGGCAGTGACTGGAAGTGCGACAATACATATCATTGGCATGAATGTTCCGGATGCAAAGGCGTAGACAGCAAGGTGCTCCATGCTGACAATGACAAGGATCACAGGTGCGATGCCTGTTACCACCTTCTCGGCACCTGTGCGGACAATAACAACGACCATAAGTGCGATGTCTGCGGTAAGCAGCTCAGCGAATGCGCCGATAATAATAACGACCACCTGTGTGATACCTGCTGCAAAAAGCTGACAGAGCACGCCGGCGGTACGGCCACCTGCACGGCAAGGGCCGTCTGCGATATCTGCGGCAAGGAATATGGAGAACTCATACCGCACAGCTTCACAGCGGAGAACACCGACGCAAAGTACCTCAAGACCGCTGCGACCTGCACGGCAAAGGCGGTGTACTATAAGTCCTGCGCGGTTTGCGGAGCGGTCGGGACTGAGACCTTTGAGTACGGTGAGATGCTGCTGCACAGCTTCACGGCGGAGAACACCGATGCAAAGTACCTCAAGACTGCCGCGGCCTGTACGGCAAAGGCGGTGTACTATAAGTCCTGCGCGGTTTGCGGAGCAGCTGGGATTGAAACCTTTGAGTACGGCGAAAAGGATCCAGATAACCACTCCGGCAGGGAGGAGTGGACTGTGACTGCCGGCACCCATGAGCAGAAATGGTCATGCTGCGGCAAGGTCACGGTTCCCGCTGAGGGGCACAGCTTCGGTGAATGGGTCGTCACGAAGAGCCCGACCTATAGCCAGCGCGGCATAAGGACGCACACATGCGTCTTTTGCGGCTATTATGAGTCCGAGTATACCCCGGCGACGGGCGGCGGTAAAACGCCGCAGACCGGGGACGACAGCGCTCTTGGCCTGTGGAGCCTTCTCATGTGCGCGTCGCTTACCGGCGCTCTCAGCCTGACGGTGTTTGGGCTCAGACGGCGCACAAAGAAAACCCGGTAAATACAGCATAAAGCAAGGGCTGCGCGGAACATCGCGCAGCCCTTGTCATTTGTTGCTCTTGATTTAAATTATGTAAACCGAATTACGTAATTCACTCATTCACCGACCACGGCAGCTCGACATATGTCGGCTCGTGCCCCATGGCGGGGATGACCTTTTCAATAAGATCATGCGTCGAAAAAGCGAGCGTCGAGGTGTTTATGCACGGGTGGCAGCCGAAGCGCTCGTCTTTCAGCAGGTCGCGGTCGATGAGCAGCCGCACTTTACCGGCCTTGTCGTTCATAAGCCCCAGCACGCTGACAGAGCCCGGCGTGATGTCAAGGCAGTCGAGCATCTGCTCCGGGCTTGCAAAGGACAGCCGCGCTGTGCCTATCTGCTTTGAAAGTATCTTCGTCTTGAACGGCTTGTCTCCCGGCATGAGCAGCAGATAGATGTCAGTCATCTGCCGGTTCGTCAGCAGCAGATTCTTACATATCTCAGCGCCCAGCAGCTTTTCGATCTCATGGCACTGCTCGATAGTGTCGGCGTGCTCGTGGTCGGCGCGGCAGTATTCCACGCCGAGCCTGTCGAGAAGCTCATAGCAGCGCTCTTCCTTCGGGATGCGCGTGTCGGCCGGGCGGCCATTGTAAAGTGTCTGGTCAATTTTCATGTGTTTTCTCCAATGCTTCAATGAGCGTGTCCGCGATAAAATCCATGTCCTCCGGTGTATAGCGCTGGTCGCAGGGGAGCGCCAGCATATGCTCCGTCACGTACCTGCTTACCGCGCACGCTCCGCGCGCCGCCTCCGGTTCCGGCCAGATAACGGGGCAGTACACCCCGCGCTGCGCCATCGCGCGCTGAATATCACCGCGGTTTTCAAGATAAACAGGGAAGTACAGTGAGCTCTCCTCCGGGTGCTCAGAGAGAAAACGCAGCCTTGTGCCGTCGAGCGCGGCGAGCCTTTCCTTCAGCCGCGCGACGTTTGCCCGGCGTCTTGCCAGCAGCGCTGTGAAATCAACGCGCCGCAGCAGCGCCTCATATTCTGCCGACATCCCGCACGGCTTGCCGCTCTCGTCCAGAAGATGCTCCGCGCCATGCAGCTTGTTGAGGAATTCCTTTTTCAGCTCAGGTTCCCAAGTCTCAAGGTAGCGCACCTTCATCTCCATGACCTCGCGCCGCGTATCGCCGAAGCGCGCGTCTGCATCTGCTGCGCAGCTGCCCATGCCGGTTCTGAGCATCCCGCCCTCGGGCAGCGCCGCCCACTTGCGCAGGCTGGCCAGCACCGCGTCAGGCGCGAATCTTTCCTCACCGCGCGGGACGATCACATCGTGCGTCCTGTCCTCGATGAGCGTTATGCCCCGCACGGACTCACGCAGCGACAGCAGAAATTCATCCGTGAACGGCCTGACGCCGAAGTACCGCATATACAGCAGCACCGTCCCGTCCGTGAGCTTTTCGCGCACGTACGCTTCATCGCCGGTGAGGTCGGGGTTCAGCCTGTAAAAATCAACATCATATCCGTTCGCGGCAAACGGCAGTATCATCGACTCGCAGCACAGCGCGGGCAGCAGAACCCTGCGCCCGCCGATAATGCGCGCGGCGGCTTTCATTGCGTCCCTGCCGCTGCGGTAAAGCTGCCAATCATCCTGCACGAAGCCCTGCGGCGTATCGGAAAAGAGCGCGTCGTTTGACTTCCAGTCAAACTCACTGCCGTATTCCATCCAGCCACGCTCGCTCATCCGATCACATCCCTCATTACGCGCAGCGCGTTTTCATAGCATATCCTGTCGGCACTGCCGCTGCCGAAGCGCGCCGCTATGGCCTCAATGAGCCGCGGCATACCGGCGTAGCCGCCGAACTCAAGCTCGCAGTCTATCCCGTCAAAGTCCGAACCGAGCGCAACGGCCTCGATCCCTGCCTTGTCCGCAATGTATTCCATGTGCCGCAGAATATCGTCTATCGCCGTGAAGTCCGTCCCGGTGAGAAAGCTCGAATAGAAGTTCACCCCGCACACGCCGCCATGGTCGCCGAGGACATGCAGCTGCCGGTCGGTGAGGTTGCGGCTGTGCCCGCACAGTGCGCGGGCGCAGGAGTGCGACGCGGCAAACGGCCCCTTTACCGCCTCGGCCACGTCAAAGAACCCGCCCTCCGACAGGTGCGATACATCGACTATCATCCCGAGTTCGCCCATGCGCTCCACGACCTCGAAGCCGAACGGCTTGAGTCCGAGCGCGTGAAGCTTGGGATCGGCGGAATTGGGGAAGCCTATGGAGTTTTCATAGTTCCACGTCAGCGCTATCATGCGCACGCCGCGGTCGTAGAGCTGCTGCACGCGCTCCATTCTGCCGTCTATGCACACGCCGTCCTCCAACGTGAGCATCGCGGATATCCTGCCTGCGTCCATATTCTCCTTTATGTCCGCTGCGCAGCGCACCGGGCGGATAAGCTCCTTGTGCTTTTCCATTTCCCGGTCAAAGATATCGGCCGCGGTGTTGAAGTACTCCCACGGCCCGGTAGTTATCTTATGCTTGTGTACCTGCTCGTGCGTCGGCGTGTATACCGCGAAGCACTGCACCAGTGCGCCGCCGCGGCGCAGCGCGTCAAGGTCGATGTGCCCCTGCACATCCTCCAGCCCGCAGCCCTGCTCGTGCAGCTTTATCAGCGTATCGCAGTGCAGGTCGATAATGTTCATCGTGTTCATAGCGTCCCTTTCAGTTCTTGCCGCCTATGACGTCCGGCATATTCTTACCCGCCTCGATAAGCGGCAGGTACCAGTCCTTGTAATAATACGGCAGCTTGTCCTCGTCATCCTCCGGCCATTTGCTGCCCCACGGCCTGAGGTAAATTTCATAGCTGAAGCTGCCGTCGCCTACGGCGTCATATTTCCCGGAAACAGTCATCAGCGTGCCGCAGCCGTCCTCGCTGAGCGAGATGTCCCAGCTGCCGCTTTTGAGCTTGCGGTCGAGGAAGCTGCCGCTCAGGCAGCGTATATTGCCGCCGCGTGTGCTCAGCTCCGCCTTGGCGAGGTAGTTGTCCTTCGGCAGATCCTCATCCCAGAGCAGTATGCGCCCGTTCTTTATCTCGGCGCAGCAGTCCCACCAGCAGCCGTCCATCTGCGCCCATTCGCCGCTCGTGCCGTACATGCGCCACCAGCCGTACCAGTCCCCGCTGATATCCGCCGCCGCGGTGCGCGAGACATTGCCGTTTTCAATGACCACGGTCTTGACCTTGTCCGAGCTGCCTTTACCGCAGCCTGCCAGCAATAACGAGAGTGCCAGCACGGCGGCAGCTATTCTGAAACGCATTGAAGCTTTGCGGGGAAGGGGCATGGCGCGCACCTCCATTGATCATCCGAGCTTTACAACGATATAATCGTCTATCTTCTGCACCGAACCGTAATACGGGTACTCGCTCATCACCGCAACGCGGCTGTCATTTTCAAGCTTTTCAAGCTCCGCATCATCCGCAAACGGGATATCGAAGCCGAGGTAATAGCGGAAGAAGTTTTCGCGCGAGTAGATGTTCACAAGGTCGTGCGCCGGCCCCAGCATCAGCTCCGTGTCAAGCTCATCCGGGATGTACATCAGGTTATCCTGCTGCCCGATGATAGCAAGCCTGCTGTTCTCGTCAAAGCCCTCGGTGTCCTTTATCTGCGCGCACAGCGAGGTGTAAAACGCGCTCGCGTTCTCATACTGCAAGTAGAGCTTGAGGTAGACCATGTTCGCGCAGTACACGTTCACAAGCACTACCACTGCCATCAGCAGCGCGGCGGCGTCCCTGTACGCGCGTCCGGTGCGCCCCGGCAGCTGTTCTGCCACGATGCACGCGAGCATATACACCGCCGTGAAGCTGTATATCACCAGCGTGTGGATAGACTCTTTCGACATTATCAGATACATACACTCTATCGCGAGCGGCAGCATGGCGATAAGCACGAACAGCAGCGCGGCGTTCAGGGGCTTACGGTTCCGCCACGCTATAGCGCCGAGCCCGAGGAGAATGAGCGCGCCGAGGATGATGTGTATGTACCGCGACGCCTCCGTCGTTATCAGTGCGAAGTTTCTGAACTCAAATACGTAGAGGAACGAGTCGTAGGCCATGCGCACCCGGCGCAGGAGACTGACGCTCCCGTTCACGTTGTCTGTCACATAACTGTTGAACTCCGCTCCCGTGACGAGGAACACAAGCTGCGTTATCCCGTAATATATTGCGATCGAGACCACCATCAGCGCCAGCGCTTTCAGTCCGAACAGGACTATCTGCACCGGGGAGCTGTCCTTATCCAGCGTGTCCTCTATCATCAGCAGCATATACAGACACGCCGCGACGGAGATATACGCCTGATATATCCCGAGTGCCGCGACCAGCAGCACCGCGCTCAGCGGCAGCCGCAGCTTCCTTGAGAACCTGTATACATACACCGACCCGACCGCGAAGAGGAAAGCAAGGGCATAGGAGCTGCTCGTGAACATGAAGCAGAACGTGCCCGTCACCGAGGGGAAAGCCAGCATCAGCGCGCCGAGCAGCGCCTGCAAGGGCTTTGACTGTATGCCGAGTATCCGCACGATAAGGCATACCGATACAGCCAGCAGCACCACGCTTATGATCCCGTATATCCACGGCATGGACCAGTCGGGAAACAGCACCTTTACAAGCTCCAGCCCCCAGCGGCCCGAGGTCACGGTCGCCCCCTTGCCGAAGAGAGACTCGATCTCGTCGTGGTTCAGAAGCTTGTTTGTAAAGGCGAAGCCGTGCGCCAGAAGCCCCGTGAAAAGTGCGGCAAGGAACGGTGTCTTGTTATTTTTGTACGCCCTGCCGATGCCGAGCCAGAGCCGGTCGGTCAGTGCGGTCTTGTTGTCGTCCATAAAAATACCTCCGCCCTCTCAGCGGTTTTCGATCCGATAGAAGAACCAGCCGAAGCCGAAAGCGGCCATCGGTATCATCAGCACAAAGTAGGGCAGGGCATATTGGCTCTTCGCCTCGAACAGCAGGTGATAGAGAAGCCCGCCTAAAATTATCAGCGGCAGCAGGCTGCTTTCCATGTCGCGCCTGCGCCACAGCTCAAACAGACTCAGCAGCATTCCAAAGAAGATAAGCTGCTGGAACTGGTTCATGACGCCGTTAAAGAACTGCTCGCCGCGTCCGCAGAACAGCTCGTATAAGCCGCCCTTTTCGCTGTAGCTCAGCTGCACCTGATTTATCCAGACGCTCTCATAGGTCGGCTCGTTCCACTGGGTGCGCAGCTTTGTAGAGAAGAAACGCAGCGCCTCGCCGGGGTCGGCGGCAAATTCCGCGCAGCGCTCGGAGATCACCTGCTTTGCATGCTCCGCCGTCGCCTCCGCGTCGTTTCCGCTGTGGGTGAAGAATTTTACGGTGTTGTCCTCCTTGTACCAGCCGGGACCCGCATGCCCCTCGCTGAAGCCCATCGCCATCCACGCGATCATCGGTATGCCGTCGCCGAAGTCCTTTCCGGTGCGCGCCTCGTAGATGCTCTGCGGTACGCCCTTCAGGCCGAGCACACACGCCGTTGCCAGCATAAAGCATATAAGCGACTTTACCGAGCGTGTGCGTATCACGTCGAATACCCATACTATCGCTATCGCCAGCGCGAAGATCAGCAGGTTCAGCTTCAGTATCACGGCAAGCGTCATCGCCGCGGCAAACACGAGCGCGTACTTCAGCTTCTTCCTGTTGAGAAAGGCGAGAAACATCCATACCGCGACCGTCCCGCAGCTGAAAGCGGGAATGTTGCCGTAGAGGAAAGTGCAGCTCAGTACCGCCGGGAAGCAGAAGAACAGCAGCAGCGCCGTGAGCTTCTGTATGCGCATGCTTGAGTAGATATACAGGGAGATACGGATGAGCGCGTGGTAGCATAGCAGCAGCCACAGCAGGTTCACGCCCTGCAATGCAAGGCAGTAATAGCCCTCGGGCAGCCCGGGGATGAGCGTCCCCGCCACGCGGAAGAATATCTCGGAATAGAGCACATAGCCCAGCTGGAACGGGAATCGCACAAAGTAATTTTCCAGCGCCGAATAATCGCCGACGGCTGCTCTCTGCGCGGCATATGTAACATAGAAAGAGTCGCTGTACCACGGCGCGCGCAGCTTGACCGAGGCGATGAAAGCCGCGCCGAGTATAAATGTCCAGCACAGCAGCGCAATCTCCAGCCGCCGCAGCTTTATCTCCATGCCGTGCCTGTAGAAGATATACAGCGCCGCAAGGAAGATGAACACGAATATCAGGTTCAGGAAAATATTGTCCGAATATATCTCGGCATACTCTCCCGAGGGATCGGCGATGCTTATATCCGTCGTCTGCAAAAAGGCCGACGCAGTCAGATATATCATAAAAAGCATCGTCAGAATAAGTATGACAGCCGCGCCTAACTTTTCTATGCGCGGCGTATATCTGTCAAGTCTCCCGTGCTTCACGTCAGCCTCCTATTTGCATCTTTGTTTATATATAAAATAATTTTATCACATATATTGCGCCAATTCAATTTTTTTCTCCCCGGTTTACCGGGGAGAAAAGTCAGAATGAGAATACTATCCCTATCACTGCCGAGGCGAGGATAAAGACTATCGGGTGCAGCCCCTTGAGCTTCTTTATGCAGCGCGTCGCGACCAGCAGCACCGCCGCGAGGATGAGCGCCTTGAAGTTGAACAGATCGAGCAGCGCTCCGGTGCTCGCGTAAAGCTCGGTGTTGAACAGCGCAAGCTTTATCACCAGCACGCCCGCTGCTGCGATAAGCCCGACCGAGCATGGGCGCAGGCCGTAGAACCCGGCGTCGACGTATTGATTCTCGCGGAAGGCCTTGAGCACCCGCGCGATCAGCAGTATCACTATCACCGACGGCGTCACAAGTCCGACCGTTGCGACGACCGCGCCGGGGATGCCGCCCGTGACAAAGCCGACATAGGTCGCCATGTTGACGCCTATCGGACCCGGAGTGGACTCCGATACCGCGACCATGTCCGCCAGCATGCTGTGCGTGAACCAGCCGGTCTTGTCGGAGATATCATACATGAAGGGGAGCGTTGCCATTCCGCCGCCGACGGCGAAGAGGCCGGTCTTGAAAAACTCCCAGAACAGACGCAGATAAAGGCTCATTTCCCGCGCACCCCCGTTTTCGTGAATACTATGCCCGCCGCCGCGCACAGCACGACGAAGGCGATCGGCGATATATCAAGGAACACCGAGAGTATGAATACTGCGAGGAACAGCACGAGCGTCGCCTTGTCGACGACTGCCTTTTTCCAAAGCTTCACAACGGCGTTGAATATCAGCACGCACACACATACGCGGATCCCCGCAAACGCGCTCTTCACTGCCGGCACATCCGCAAAGTTCGTGAGGACCCCTGCGATGGCGGTTATGATGACGAGGGACGGGAAGATGACGCCCATTGTCGCGATTATCCCGCCGAGCACTCCATACAGCTTGTAGCCGATAAAGGTCGCGGTGTTCACGGCGATGACGCCCGGCGTGCACTGGGCGACTGCGTAGTAATCCATAAGCTCCTCATTGGTCGTCCAGCCGCGCTTGTCTATAAGCTCGCGCTCGAGTATCGGTATCATTGCGTAGCCTCCGCCGAAAGTCATCACTCCGACGCGGGCAAAGGCGATAAAAAGCTCCCAGTATTTTTTCATGTGCTCAGTTCCTTCTTGGGCTGCGCAGCATCTGCTCTTGCCGCATTATGCCGCACAGCCCTGATTATTTTTTGCTTTCCAAAATATTTGCCGCCGCTGCCGGTACGCCCGGGCAGCGGCGGCATTGATCGTTTCTGTTATTTACTTTCCGAGTGCGTTTGCGTAATCGAAGTATTTCTCAATGCGCTCCTCGCACTGCGCCATGTCGCTGCCCTTTACGAGCAGGTAGATCTTTATCTTCGGCTCCGTGCCGGAGGGACGGATGATAAAGGTGCAGCCGTCGGCCAGCTCAAAGTAGAGGACGTTCGAACCGGAGAACGGGGTAGTGCCGACCTTGCCGAGACCCGCGACGTAGATGCTGCCGTCGGAATAGTCTCTCATGCGCACGACCTCAACGCCGCTTATCTCCTCGGGCGGGTTGCGGCGCAGCTCTGCCATAAGGTTCTTCATCTTCTCAACGCCGTCCACACCGGGCATGACGAGGTTGAGCGTCTTTTCCTTATAATAGCCGTACTTTTCGTACAGTGCCTTGAGCGCGTCAAGCAGGGTCATGCCGAGCTTGTGGTAGTGCGCCGCCATTTCCGCGACCATCATCGAGGCCGTGACCGCGTCCTTGTCGCGCACATAGTTGCCCATCATGTAGCCGTAGCTCTCCTCAAAGGCAAAGATGTAATGGTATGTTCCTGCGGCGTCCCAGTGGTTCACAAGCTCTGCCATGAACTTGAAGCCCGTAAAGGTGTCCTCGAAGTGTACGCCGTTCTTCTCGCATATCGTCCTTGCCATCGAGGTGGAGACTATGCTTGCCATCGCGCCGGGGTTCTCGGGCATCGTGCCGGTGGCGCGGCGGGCGTTGATGACGTAGTCCAGCAGCAGGCAGCCGAGCTGGTTGCCGGTGATGACGCTGTATTCGCCGTCGGCTCCGCGCACCATCGTGCCTATGCGGTCGGAGTCGGGGTCGGTGCCGATGATGAGATCGCTGTTCACGCGCTTTGCCAGATCGACCGCGAGATAGAAGCCCTCGGGATTCTCGGGGTTCGGGCTCTCGACCGTCGGGAAGCGCCCGTCAATGACCATCTGCTGCTCAACGGGGTAGAGGTGCTTTATGCCGAGGCGGCGCAGCGCTTCGGGGACGAGCTTGTAGCCGCAGCCGTGGAACGGCGTGTATACTATGCGCAGGTCGTCCGCGACCTCTTTGACAACTTCCTTGTCGATCGCCTGAGTCATGACGTTCTCTAAGAAGAGCTCGTCGGTCTCCTGACCGATGATCTCGATCTTGCCCTCGGCGACTGCCTCGTCAAAGTCGCAGGTCTTGAAGCCGGTGAAGATGTCTATCGCTTCCATCTGCTTTGCGATGGCTTCGGCCTTGTGGGGCGGCAGCTGTGCGCCGTCGGACCAGTAGACCTTGTAGCCGTTGTATTCCTTGGGGTTGTGGCTTGCCGTGATGTTGAGGCCGGCCGCCGTGCCGTAGTGCAGCACCGCGAAGCTCAGCTCGGGCGTCGGGCGCAGCGCGTCGAAGAAGCGGACGTGTATGCCGTTTGCCGCCATGACGCAGGCCGCCTCCTTGGAAAACTCCACGCCGTTGAGACGGCAGTCGTGCGCGATGACTATGCCGCGGCTCTTTGCGTCCTCGCCGTCGGCAAGGATGACGTTTGCGAAAGCCTGGGTCGCGTGGCGGATTATGTGGATGTTCATGTTGTGCAGGCCGAGCTTCATCGTGCCGCGCAGACCTGCCGTGCCGAATTCGAGCGGCGCATAGAAGCGGTTTTCTATCTCCTTCTCGTCACCGGCTATGGAATTGAGTTCCTTCCACTCTTCTTCGCTGAGTGCCGGGCTGTCCAGCCAGCGCTGGTATTCTTCCATATAGGACTTTGACATAGCGGAATACTCCCTTCAGATTTTCATTTGCTTTCCCGTTTCCTCCGGGGATATGGTTTTATTTTATCCGGCCCGCGGCCGGTGTGTTTACTCTTCGAGTATCTCTGCCTCGCCGCTGAGCAGCGCCTTCGCGTCCTCCAGCAGGCTCTGCGGGACGAGCACGTCCGTGCCCTGTCCGCTCATGCCGAGCACAATGCGGCCGAACTCGCCGTCGCCGGGGTATATTTTCAGGCAGGGGATGCCGTAGGCTTCAAGCATATTTATCGTCAGCTCGTCGCCCATGTTGAGATTTGCGCAGTTGCACAGCCATGCCGGTTCCTCAGGCTCGCCGTTTTCATCCTTGGGCCAGCGCTCATATAGCTCACCGCGTATGACGCGCCCCCAGTTTTTCTTTTCGTCCATAAATAAATTCTCCACACCAATATTTTCTATCTAAATGAAGTATAGCATCAAAGCCGTGCCGTTTCAAGCGTCATTCGTCAAAAAGCAGATCACTGCAGCGCAGCTCGCCCGAGCACTTCGGGTAGGACGATACATCCCATCTGTAATGTCCCCATGCCATCTCGTCGTTCATCAGGAAGCCTGCCTCGGCGCCGTTTTCTATCGCGGCCGTGATGTCGACGTGGTAATAGCTTCCGTCTATACGCACGATGTTCCAGCAGTGCTCCGTCCAGTCCTCCTGACCGTAGACGATGCGGCAGTCGACTCCCAGCTCGCGGCACAGCACGATGTATGCCAGCGCCGCGCCCTCGCTGTTTGCCTGCCCGCCGACGAGTGCGGTGTAGGCCGTGTTCTCGCTTTTATCCTCGGAGACGGTGCAGTGCTCCATCAGGTATTCGCACGCCGCGTATGCAAGCTCCGCTTCGCTCATTCCGGAGGTATCAAGCTCTGCAAAGGCGTCGACTGCCTGCAGCTGCGCCGTGCGCGCGTCAAGCTCATCGCTCGTCATGCCGTAGTTTATGCTTATTTCATAGAGCCTCTGCGCTCCCGTGCCGCTGTACATGTTGACGCTCGCGAGCGGCTCCTTCGGCACAAGCGCGGGGTCCTCCCTGTATACGCGCGTGACCGCGGCGGCCATGTCCTCGGCGCTGTATGAGCTGCGGCTTATGAGCACAACGAGCTTTTTCTCACCCTCGGAGAACGCATCGCGGATGATGTCGTCGATCCCCGAGGAGAAGGCGAGGTGCCGTATGGCTCCCGCCGCTTCGCTCACGTCCGAATAGCTTATGTAGACGCTCGCCTCGCTTATCGTGACTATCTTGTTTATCTCATACGCCATGTTCTCCACGCAGTATGCGCACAGCGCGTCCTGCGTGCGCACCTGCCAGCAGGCGCTTGCCATGTCCGCCGTGGTGTCCCCGTCGTAGGCCGCGTCGAAGACTATCGTCCCCTCGGTCTTGCCGGCATAGGCCATCTTGAGCAGCGCCTGCTTGAGCGCGGAGAAGTTCTTCACCGTGACCTTTCCGTCATCGCTGCTCTCCTCCTGAACGGAGGGGGTGTAGTCCTTGATGGAGACATATTCGTTATTCAGCAGGCCGCAGCCGCACAGCAGCCCCATTGCCAGCAGCAGCGCCGCCAGCGCGCCAAGGCGCTTCATCATTTTCATTTCACCTCGGATATGCTTTCAAAGCCATTGCCGAACACGTTCTTCGCGTCCGTCACGACGACGAAGGCGTGCTCGTCTATGCCCTTCACAAGGCGCTTGAGCTCAGATATCTGCGGGCGCTTTATGACGCACATGATAACGTCGTGCCTCTCGCCGGAGTAAGCCCCTGTCGCGTTGAGGAGCGTCACGCCGCGGTGCAGGTGCCCGGAAATTATCTCATGGCTTATCTCGTTGTTCTTCGTGCTGATTATATAGCACACGCTCGAGTTGTCTATGCCGTAGAGCACAAGGTCGATGACCCGCCCGGTGACGAACATGCAGATGATGGAGTACATCGCGCTCTCGTATTTGTTGAGTATCAGCGCGTAGGCCACGATTATCGCCGCGTCGAGTATCAGTATCAGCGTCCCGAAGTTGATGTACGCGAAGCGCTGCCGCATGAACTTTGCCACGATGTCGACCCCGCCTGTCGTCGCGCCGACAAAGTAGATTATCCCAAGCCCCGCGCCCTTTATCGTGCCGCCGATTATCGCGCCGAGCATCGGGTCGGTCGTCGCCACTATCCCGAAGAGCGCAAACAGGTCGACGAAGGCAGAGCTCAGCGCCATGCCGATGAACGAGCTGAACATGAAGCCCGCGCCGAAGTGCCGCCACGCTATCGCGAAGAGCGGGACGTTGAGGATTATCGTCATCGTACCGACGGGCAGCTTTGTAAGCTCGTTAATTATCATCGCTATACCGATGATGCCGCCGGAGGTTATCGAGTTCGGGTACATGAAGAACTGGAAGCCGACGGCGTATACCGCCGAGCCGAGAATTATCATGAGGAATTTCAGTGCAAGACCGAGAGTACCCTTCGGGGCCTTGTTCAGACTCATACGCTTCTCCTTCGTATATCTGTTTATTTTATTCGTCCATGAGCGACAGCTGCTTTTCTGCTCTGTCCTCGCCCTTTATGAGCGCGCCCGCTGCCGGGATGCTGCGCACCCTGTAGCGCGCGGTGTTCTGAATGTCGCTGTCCTTGAGCGGCAGCGCCCGCTCTAACACGCGCTTTGCCTTGAGGCTCATCACCGCCACGCCCTGTGTGCTGCGGCTGGTCTTCGGCTGCAGCTGCGCGGTGTTGAATATCAATGCCCGCCCGTCGCTTGAGTAGCAGGCGACGTCGAACTCATCGCCTATGAGCATCACGGCCTTCACCGGGCTCTTGTCCGAGCACGCGCCGACGAGCTTGCGCCGGTTCGTCTTCGTCTCGTAGGCCGACAGCTCAATGCGCGCGGCCTTGCCGTTTTCAAACATCAGCAGCAGGTGCTTCTTATAGTCGCCGGGGTCGATCATTGCTATGACGCTCTCGCCCTCATCCATCTTGAGCCGCGTCGGCAGATATATGCCGAGCACGGACGCCTTGCCGTCCTCGAAGTCGGATACCCGCGCCTTGTACATCTGCTGCTTATCGGTGAGAAACAGCAGCTCCGCGCGGTTCGTGGACTCGAAGCTCACTGCCAGCCCGTCGCCGTCCTTGTACTTCTGCTCGCCGCTCATGCGCAGCGACTGCGCGGTTATCTTCTTGAAGTAGCCCTCGCGCGAGAGGAACAGCGTCACGGCGTAGTCCTCGACCTGCTCGTCCTCGTCCGGCTCCTCGAGCTCTGATGCGTAGACGATGCCAGTTTTCCTCGGCGTGCCGTACTTCTTGGATATCGCCTTGAGCTCGTCGATTATTATCGCCTTGAGCTTGCGGCGGTTGTTGACGATCGATTCCAGCTCCTCAATGTCGCGCTCTAATTCCTCCGTCTCGGAGGTGCGCTTGAGGATGTACTCGCGGTTGATGTTGCGCAGCTTGATCTCTGCGACGAACTCCGCCTGCGTCTGGTCTATCCCGAAGCCCATCATCAGGTTCGGCACGACCTCGCTCTCAAGCTCGGTGTTGCGGATGATGTCTATCGCTCGGTCAATGTCGAGCAGTATCCGCTCAAGACCCTTGAGCAGGTGCAGCTTCTCCTTCTTCTTGCCCAGGTCGAAGAACACGCGGCGGCGGATGCACTCGATGCGCCACGCCGTCCACTCTTCGAGTATCTCGCCCACGCCCATCACGCGGGGATTGCCCGCGACGAGGATGTTGAAGTTGCAGGGGAATACGTCCTGAAGCGTCGTCATGCGGAAGAGCTTCTGCATGAGCTTGTCGGGGTCTGCTCCGCGCTTGAGGTCTATCGCCAGGCGCAGACCGCTCAGGTCGGTCTCGTCGCGCATGTCGTTTATCTCGCGTATCTTCCCCGTCTTTATAAGCTCCGCGACCTTGTCGATGATCGCTTCCGAGGTCGTGGTATACGGAATTTCGTATATCTCTATTATGTTCTCTTTCTGGATATAGCGCCAGCGCGCCCGCACCTTGAAGCTGCCGCGCCCCGTGCGGTAGATGTTCTCCATCTGCGCGCGGTCGTAGATGATCTCGCCCCCGGTAGGGAAGTCCGGTGCCGGCATGGTCGAGAGCAGGTCATGCTCCGGGTCGCGCAGCCACGCGACCGTCGTGTCGCAGACCTCGGCGAGGTTAAAGCCGCATATCTGGCTTGCCATGCCGACCGCGATGCCCATGTTCGCCGACACCAGCACGTTCGGGAACGCCGTCGGCAGTAGCGACGGCTCCTTCATGCTCCCGTCGTAGTTGTCTACGAGGTCGACCGTGTCCTTGTCAATGTCGCGGAAGAGCTCCGCGCATATCGCGGAGAGCTTCGCCTCGGTGTAGCGCGACGCCGCGTAGGACATGTCGCGCGAGAAAACCTTGCCGAAGTTGCCCTTGGAGTCGACAAACGGCGTCAGCAGCGCCTGATAGCCCGCCGAAAGGCGTACCATCGTCTCGTATATTGCCGCGTCGCCGTGGGGGTTTAACCGCATCGTCTGGCCGACTATGTTCGCGCTCTTAGTGCGTGCGCCCGTCAGCAGCCCCATTTTGAACATTGTGTACAGCAGCTTTCTGTGCGAGGGCTTGAAGCCGTCTATCTCCGGTATCGCACGTGAGACTATTACCGACATTGCGTATGGCATGTAGTTTGTCTCAAGCGTCTCGGTTATGGGCTGCTCCAGCACCTCGGCGCGCAGGCCGACGACGTTCGGATTATTGTAGCTTTTCTTTTCCTGTGGTGTTTTCTTTGCCATTGCTTTACGCCCTTATCTCCGGCATGGAGCGCCGGGATTTAATACTTTGCCGCCTTGCTCTTCTTGACCTTCTGGCCGGTGGTGAGGCTGCGCTTGCAGCGCGGGCAGGCCTTTGCCGCGAGCAGACCGAAGAAGATGACCTTATTGCAGCTCGGGCAGCGGCAGAACTTAAAAATGACGTATATCGCGTAGACGAATACGAGCGTCGATGCGACGACGAAGATGAGCTGCAATGTGGGATTGCTCTGCGTGAGCAGGCCGAGCACGCACGCGACGGCCGCCGCAATGACGAGCTTCTTTACAAGGTCTCTGCCGTAGGTGAAGTTGTTTGTGTAAGTCGAGTAGTTTCTCATTCTCTATGTCTCCCCATGATTATGATATGTCCGCCAAATCCAGATACAGGTGTCCGAACTCGGCGATGTGATTCTTTCTGCCTTCAAGGTTGTCGCCCAGCAGCAGATCGAAGGTCTGCGCCATGCGCTCTATATCCTCCGGCATTACCTTTATGAGCCGGCGCGTCTCCGGATTCATCGTGGTCATCCACATCATGTCCGGGTCGTTCTCGCCGAGACCCTTGCTGCGGCTGATGCTCGCCTTCGCTCCCTTGAGCGAGTCGATGATCTCCGCCTTCTCGCGCTCGGAGTACGCAAAATAGGTCTTGCCCTTGGATTCTATCTCATACAGCGGGGACTCCGCAATGTACACATACCCCATGTTTATCAGCGTCGGCACGAGACGGTAGAGCATCGTTAGTATGAGCGTGCGTATCTGGAAGCCGTCGACGTCGGCATCGGTGCAGATTATGACCTTGTTCCAGCGCAGGTTATTGAGGTCGAAGCTTGAGAGGTCCTTTACGTGCTTGTCCTTGACCTCGACTCCGCAGCCGAGCACCTTCATCAGGTCTGTGATAACGTCGCTCTTGAATATCCTCACATAGTCCGCTTTCAGGCAGTTTAGTATTTTGCCGCGCACCGGCATGATCCCCTGAAACTCCGCGTCGCGCGAGAGCTTGCACGCGCCGAGTGCGGAGTCGCCCTCCACGATGTATATCTCGCGGCGCTCCGGGTCACGGCTGCGGCAGTCGACAAACTTCTGCACGCGGTTCGCGATATCTATGCTGCCGGAGAGCTTCTTCTTCATGCCCTGCCGCGCGCGCTCCGCCGTCTCGCGGCTGCGCTTGTTTATCAGCACCTGGTCGGCTATCCTGTCGGCCTCGGGCTTGTTCTCAATGAAGTATACCTCGAGCTGCGCCTTGAAAAACTCCGTCATCGAGGTTTGGATGAAGCGGTTGTTTATCGCTTTTTTCGTCTGGTTCTCGTAGGAGGTCTGCGTCGAGAAGCAGTTTGTCACAAGTATCAGGCAGTCCTGCACGTCCTGGAACTTTATCGCGGCCTCGTTCTTCTGGTACTTGCCCGCCTGCTTTATATACGCGTCTATTGCCGAGGTGAAGGCGAGCTTCACGGCCTTGTCAGGCGCGCCGCCGTTTTCCAGCCATGAGGAGTTGTGGTAGTATTCCAGGGCGCTCGTCTTGTTCGAGAAGCAGAACGCCGCGGATATCTTGACCTTGTAGTCGCCCTTGTCCTCGCGGTCGCGTCCTTTACGCTCGGCGGAGATGAACTCCGGTTCTGTGAACGCCGCGTCGCCCGCCAGCTCCTTTACGTAGTCGACTATGCCGTTTTCGTAGCAGTAGTCGCGCGTCTCAAAGCCCGTGTCCTTTTCGATGCGCAGCCGGAACGTTACTCCCGCGTTCACGACTGCCTGCCTGTGCAGCATGTCGTCAAAGTATTCCTCCGGAATGTCGATATCCGTGAACACCTCGACGTCCGGCCGCCAGCGTATCGTCGTGCCGGTCTTCTTCCGGTCGGCGGGCTCTGTCGTGAGCTCCTTGCCCTTTTTTCCGACTACCTCGCCCTTTTTAAAGTGCAGGGAATATCTGTTCCCGTCGCGCCAGACCGTCACGTCCATGTATTCCGATGCGTACTGTGTCGCGCAGGAGCCGAGGCCGTTGAGACCGAGGGAATACTCATAGTCGCCGCCCGCGTCGTTTTTGTATTTGCCGCCGGCGTACAGCTCGCAGAAGACCAGCTCCCAGTTGTAGCGCTTCTCGTTCGGGTTCCAGTCGAGCGGGCAGCCGCGTCCGAAGTCCGCGACTTCTATGGATTTGTCCTTAAAGTAGGTGAGAGTGATAAGATTGCCGTAGCCCTCTCTCGCCTCGTCGATGGCGTTTGAGAGAATTTCAAATACGGCATGTTCGCAGCCGTCCAGCCCGTCCGAGCCGAATATGACCCCCGGGCGTTTTCTTACTCTGTCCGCGCCCTTGAGCTGGGATATGCTGTCGTTTCCGTATTGCGGTGAAGTGCTGCTCATAAATGCTTGACCTTTCGGGTACGCGCGCGGTATCCGCTGCGTACAATAACAATATGATAAACCTACGGGCATACGCCCCTCTATTTTAACTCATATAGTATAACACATTTCCAACATTTTTCAAGCGAAACGAGTGTCTAAAAAGGACTAATGAAAGCGCAAAAGGCGGGCTGCTGATGCAGCCCGCCCCGCGCCGGATATTTTCTTTTTACGGGAAAACTCTCCGCACGCTTGACATTTTCTCGTTTTGGATGTATCCATATATTAAACAATATACGGTCATATATCCTGCGGCTTTCTCTGTCTGTTCCGCCGGGAATCTGTCTGCTTCTATTATCTCCGCACGCGTCGCGTATACTCATACAAAAAATGGAACTGAAAGGGTCATGGTATAAATATGGAAACCGCCTCTCTTATCTTTACGGCCATTGCGCTTGTGCTCTCAATCGTCGTTGTCATAAAGCTGCTTGCCGCTCCTGTGAAGCTTGTGTTCAAAATTCTTATAAACGCCGTTTCCGGGTTCCTGCTTCTTATTATCGCCAATTTCATAAGCGGCTTTTTTGATTTTTCGCTGCCTATGAGCTTTCTCAACTGCCTTATCTCCGGCGTGTTCGGCATCCCCGGCGTCGCGTTTCTGATAGTTCTCAAGCTCTTTTTCTAAAATAAAATCACGCCAATTATATACGCCGTCACCGCGGCGATGCTCGCGCTTATCAGGCGCCCTGTCAGATGCAGGGCGCCTTTTATTTTGCTCCCCGCCAGCACCGCCAGCGTCTGGAAATGTACCGACAGCCCGCCCCAGCCGAGCACGCCTGCCGCGAGTGCGAGGTTGTGCGGCGTGAGGTCAAGCCCCGCCATTGCTCCCGCGGCGCTGCCTAACTCCAATATTCCCGTCAGCAGCGCGCGGGAAAAGTGCAGCTCCCAGCCGAGATGTGATGACAGAAAACCGCAGGCGAGGGAGAACAGCCCCTGCGCGTCGAGTAAGCCCACTATCACCGAGAAGCACAGCACAAAGCCGCATACGTTCAGTATCGATGCGACCGCCTGCTTCACCGCCTCTGCCAGCACCGAACCCGTGTCAATGCTCCCCAATAACACCGGCTGCGTCTCACCGCAGAAGCTGCGGTTTCTGAAAAACAGCCCTGCCGCGAGCGCCGAGAAAATATGTACCGCGTAGAGCAGCAGCCCGATTTTTACCGAGCCGAACACCCCGCTGCCCACAGCGCCTATGATGAACGCGGGACCTGAGTTGTTGCAGAAGCCGAGGAGCCGTTCTCCCTCGCTTGCCGTTATGGAACCCTGCCTTTCCATGTCCGCAATGTATGCCGCGCCGAGCGGGTATCCGCCCGTCAGGCCGATGAGCAGCGCCGAAGCTCCCGCTCCGCTTATCCCGTAAAGCCTCGATGCAAACGGCGCAAAGAGCTTCCCCAGCATCCCCGGCAGCCCGAGGCGGTTGAGGAGTATCGACAGCACAAAGAACGGGAACAGCGCCGGGATTATCATTTTTCCGCACAGTTCCAATGCATTGAGGCAGGCTACCGCCGCCTCCTTTGCCGAGAATATCAGCGCCGCCATTGCGCACAGCGCCGCCGTTATCGCAAGCCTTCTGTTCATTGCGCCATCCCTCCCTTGTCCATGTATCATGCTATGAATCCCGGCATAGATTTATACAGATCGGATAGGAGGTGCTGCCCGTGAAAAAGCTGCGGGAGCTTCCGTATGAGCTGGCAGATAAGCTGGAGCTGCCGGAGGATGTGCTGCTCGGCTCCGGCAAGCTGACCGTGACGGGCGGCAGGAGCGCCGTTATAGAAAATCACCGCGGCGTGCTTGAGTATACCGCCGAGCGCATCGTCGTCGCCGTGCCGCGCGGCAAAGTCTGCCTTGACGGCACGGGGCTGCGCCTGAAGGCCATGAACAAGAATGAACTGCTGGTGGGCGGACGTATCAGGAATATCGAGTGGGGTTAGCTTATGAACAGGATCGTTGAGCAAATAAAGGGGCGCGTCAGGGTGGAGGTGTTCGGCGCGTTTCCCGAGAGCCTTCTCAATGCCTCCGCCCTGAGTGCTTTGGAGCTTTGGGAGCTTGAGTGCGTCAATGAGAACACCCTGCGCTTCAATGCCCATGAGGGCGACCTTGCAAAGCTGCGCGAGCTTGCGCGCGCCTGCTCCTGCGAAATGACCGTAATAGAGAGCAGCGGCGGCAGCGAAAACCGGCGCTTTGCACGGCGGCGCGTGTGGCTGCTCATCACGGCGGCGGTGCTCGCGGCGGTCTTTCTTGTCTCCACACTTTTCGTCTGGGATATCGATGTGCGCGGCAATAAGCGCTTAAGCCGCGCGGAGATAATGCGCGCGCTTGAGGACTGCGGCCTCGGCTGCGGCAGCTTCTGGCCGTCACTTTCCTCGGATATGATCCGGAGCAAAATGCTCCTGCGCCTGCCGCAGCTCGGGTGGATGAGCGTCAATGTCTGCTCCTCCCGCGCCATCGTCCTCATCGAGGAGCGCGAGGAGAAGCCCGTTATTTATAACGAAGCGGGCGCGGCGGACATCGCCGCCTCGAAGCCCGGCATCATCCGCCGCGTTTCCGTCCTGCGCGGCAGGGCGCTCGTCGAGCCGGGGCAGGCCGTGACAGAATGGGAGACTCTTGTCACCGGCAGCTTGGAGAGCCTTGCCGGAGAGCCGCGCACCGTCTATGCGCGAGCCACCGTCATGGCCGATACATGGGCGGAACTCAACGCCGTCTGCCCCGAGACGGGGCAGCTCAAGCAGCCAAAGGGCGTCACGCGCAGCCGCTTTGCGATTATTTTTGGAAAAAGACGCGTAAATTTATATTTAAGCAGTGGAAAAGCTATTGACGGATGTGATAAAATCGTTGCAGAATATACACTTGGGGCAGAGGGGCTTTTTGCCATGCCGCTGCGCATCGTGAAGGAGAGCTATGTTCCTTACGGGCTTTCTGAAGGAACGGGGTATGATGCCGACGCTATGAAGCTGCATCTCTCCGCGCTCCTCGATGCCGGGACGGATGGGCAGGTGCTTCAGCAGAGCTTCACCGAAGCTGGTGCTGATGGCCTGTTCGTTGTCACGCTCCGCGCGCACTGCCTCGAAAATATAGCCGTTGACCGTACTATCAATTGACAAGGAATGAAAGGAAAAAGATGATAGACAAAACCATAGAAGTCGAAAGGATGGAGCATGTCATCAGCGTGTTCGGTTCCTTTGACCAGAACCTGCGCATTATTGAAAATGAACTGAGCGTCAAGGTGCTTGACCGTGATAATATGATTCATATCTGCGGCGAGGAGGAGAGCGTCATGCTCGCCGAAAAGGCCATCAACGGTCTTCTCACCCTTGCCGCGAAGGGTGAGAATATCGACGCGCAGAACGTCCGCTATATCCTCAAGCTCGTCTCCGAGGGAAAGGAGACGAAGATAAACGAGCTTGCCGGGGACGTCGTCTGCATCACCGCCAAGGGCAAGCCGATAAAGCCCAAGACGCTTGGCCAGAAAGCTTACTGCGACGCTATCGCGAAAAATACCATTACCCTCGGCATCGGCCCCGCCGGTACCGGCAAGACCTATCTTGCCGTCGCTGCCGCCGTCGCCGCTTTCCGTGCCGAGGAGGTCAACCGCATCATCCTCACCCGTCCCGCCGTCGAAGCGGGGGAGCGCCTCGGCTTCCTGCCCGGAGACCTGCAGAGCAAGGTCGACCCATACCTGCGCCCGCTGTATGACGCTCTGTTTGATATGCTCGGCGCCGATACCTATCAGAAATATCTTGAGCGCGGCAATATCGAGGTCGCACCCCTTGCCTACATGCGCGGCAGAACTCTGGACGACAGCTTCATCATTCTCGATGAAGCGCAGAATACCTCCCGTGAGCAGATGAAAATGTTCCTCACCCGTATCGGCTTCGGCTCCAAGGTCGTCATCACCGGCGATATTACGCAGATCGACCTGCCCGAGGATAAGACCAGCGGCCTCAAAGTTGCTATGAAGGTGCTCGACGGTATTGAGGACATCGCCATCTGCCAGCTCACCGGGTCTGACGTTGTCCGTCACCGCCTTGTTCAGAAGATCATCGAAGCCTATGAGGTGTACGATAAGAAAAACCCGGCGGAGCCGCCTGTCAAAAAGCTGCCGCCGAAAAAATTCAAGAGGAGCTGAGCCGGAACATGGAGCATGAAATTTATGTGAGCCGCGAGGTGACCGGTCTTGGCCATAATGAGTCAGCCGGCTACATCAAAAAAGCGGTGAATATGGCGCTTGACGCAGAGGGAGTGGACGTGCCCTGCATTGTCAGCGTTATGTTAACCGATGACGACGGGATACACGCCGTGAACAAGGAGTTCCGCGATGTTGACCGCGCTACGGATGTTCTCAGCTTCCCGCAGAATGAGCTTGAACCGGGGCATTTTGACGCCGAAATGTGCGAGCGTGACCCGGAGACGGGACATGTTCTCCTTGGCGATATGATGATCTCTGTGCCCCGCTGCGAGGCTCAGGGAGAGGAGTTCGGCCACGGCTATAAAAGAGAGCTCATGTACCTCACGGTGCACTCGATCCTCCACCTGCTGGGCTACGACCATGTGGATGAGGGAGAAATGAAAAAGCAGATGAGAGCCCACGAAAAGTTCATCATGGGCGACGATATGGATCAATAATACAAAATTACGGGAGAAAAAATACATGACTAAATCAGCGATGATAACCATATGCGGCAGGCCGAACGTTGGTAAATCCACCCTTACCAATGCCCTTGTCGGCGAGAAGATCGCCATCGTTTCCAATAAGCCGCAGACCACCCGAAACAGGATCACCGCCATTGTAGAGCGCGGCGAAACTCAGTTTGTGCTCATGGACACTCCGGGCTTTCACAAGCCGCGCACAAGGCTTGGCGACTATATGGTGAACGTCGTCCGTGAGAGCGTTGCGGATGTTGACTGCGTGCTCCTTCTTGTCGAGCCCATCGGGTCGATCGGCCCGCAGGAGCAGGCGCTTATCGAGCGTCTGCGCCAGACCGGCGCACCGGCAGTGCTCGTTATCAATAAAATAGACACCGTGGACAAGTCCAAGCTCCTTGAGGTCATGGCTGTCTACAGCGCGGCCTATGACTTTGACAGCATCATCCCCATCTCTGCCAGAACCGGCGAGGGACTGGATGAGCTTCTCGCCGAGCTTGATAAATACGCTGTTGAAGGGCCGCATCTTTTCCCGGACGATATGATAACCGACCAGCCGGAGCGCCAGATCTGCGCGGAGCTCGTGCGCGAAAAGCTGCTCAAGTGCCTTGATAAGGAGATACCGCACGGCACGGCTGTCGAGGTCACGAAGTTCTCCGAGCGCGAGAACGGCATAATCGATCTGGAAGTGACGATATACTGCGAAAAGGACAGCCATAAGGGCATTATCATCGGCAAAAAGGGCGCGATGCTCAAGAAGATAGGCGAGCTTGCCCGCGAGGATATCGAGGATTTCATGGGCACGAAGGTCTATCTCCAGACCTGGGTCAAGGTCAAGGAGAACTGGCGCGATTCAATGGCGTCCCTGCGCAACTTCGGCTTCACGCAGGATAACTAATTTTTCCCATACGTATTCCATGCGCCTTTGCAGATAATAAACGCAGAGGTGATTTGAATGAGCGCTGACCCTATATGGAAAGCATTCGCGGAATCGGGCGACCCGCTGTATTATCTGCTGTATAAGGCTGTCTGCATGGACACTGCGGCGGATAAAAAGCAGAGCGGGACGAAGCGGGAAAACAAGGATACGGGTCAGCAGACCCAGACTCTCGGATGATTGGTGTACATAGATGTTCAAAACGGTGAACGCCCTCGTGCTGAGGGAAGTGAGGTATAAGGAAGCCGACCGGATACTCACCCTGCTTACGGATACCGACGGGAAGATAACCGTCAAGGCGCGCGGAGCCTTGAGGAAAAGCAGCAAGACAGCCGCAGCGACCCAGCAGCTGACCTATTCGGAAATGACGCTTTTCGGCAATTTAGGCCGCTGGACGGTGAACGAAGCCACGGTGAAAGAGGGCTTTGACGGTCTGCGCGCGGATATCGGGAGCTTTGCGCTGGGCTGCTATTTTGCCGAGTGCGTTGACGCATTGAGCGTTGAGGATCAGCCGGATGCGCCGCTCATGCAGCTTGCGCTCAACTGCCTTTATGCGTTAAGTCGTGGCATGTATACGCCGGAGCATATCAAGGCCGCTTTCGAGCTGCGCCTGATGTGCCTTGCGGGCTACACACCGGAGCTTTCGCACTGCGCGGTGTGCGGCGAGGAAGAGCCGGGTGACCCGGTGCTGATGCTCGAGCGCGGCTGCGTGTGCTGCCGCCGCTGCGCCGCCGGTGCGGGGCAGACGGTGAAGCTCGACACGGCGTCGCTCAGCTCGATGCGGCATATCTGCTCAGCGTCTCCGAAGCAGATACTGTCCTTTTCCCTTGAGGGAGAAGGGGCAAAGCTCCTGTCCGCCGCAGCGGAGGAGTACCTGCTGCTGCACACCGAGCGCCGCTTCCCGACGCTCGATTACTGGAAGAACGTGAAAATTTAGCAGAATAATTATATAGGACAAGATATGAGTTTTTTTGAAAAATCACTTACAACGCTTGAGCTGCCGGCAGTTCTGACTATGCTTGCCGCCGAGGCTGTGGGCGATACGGCAAAGGAGCGCGCACTTGCGCTCACGCCGTCCACGGATGAGGCCGAGGTGCGGCACAGGATAGAGGAGACGACGGCGGCGAAGACCATGATGGTCGTGCGCGGCAGCCCGTCATTCTACGGGGTCAAGGATGTGCGCGCCTCGCTTGCGAGAGCCGACCTCGGCGGCGCGCTCAACACACGAGAGCTGCTTGATATCGCGGGAGTGCTGCAATGCGCCCGCCTTGTGCGCGGATACATTGCGGACGACAGCGTCGGCAAGACGCCGATAGACCACCTGTTCTACGCGCTGCGCACAAATAAGTTCCTTGAGGAGAAAATAACCGGCTCGATAGTCGGCGAGGATGAGATAGCCGACGCGGCGTCCCCCGAGCTTGCGACGATACGGCGGCAGATGCGCGCCGCGGCGTCAAGAGCGAGGGAAGCGCTGCAGAAGATAATTTCCTCCCCGAGCTATGCTAAGGCTTTGCAGGAGCCGATAATCACGATGCGCTCCGACCGCTATGTCGTGCCGGTGAAGGCGGAGTTCAAGGGCTCCGTGCCGGGGCTGGTGCACGATATTTCCGCCTCCGGGGCGACGCTTTTCATCGAGCCGATGGGCGCGGTGAAAGCAAACAACGAGCTGCGCGAGCTTGCCGCGAAGGAGAAAGCGGAAATAGACCGCATCCTTGCTGAGCTATCTGCGGACTGCGCCGAGCACCGGGACGATATAAGCTCGGACTATGACGTGCTCGTCAGGCTCGACCTGATATTTGCCAAGGCCAAGCTCTCCTATAAGCTCAACTGCCAGCAGGCGGCGATGGACGAGCGGGCGATAGTCCTGCGCCACGCGAGGCACCCGCTGCTCGACCAGAGCAAGGCTGTGCCGATAGACGTGGAACTGGGAGACAGCTTCGATACGCTCGTCATCACAGGACCGAACACCGGCGGCAAGACCGTCTCCATAAAGACGATAGGCCTGCTTGCGGCGATGAACCAGTGCGGCCTGCACATCCCGGCAGACGACGGCAGCCGGCTGCCCGTGTTTGCGCACATACTGGCCGACATAGGCGACGAGCAGAGCATTGAGCAGAGCCTGTCGACCTTCTCGGCACACATGAGCAATATAGTTAACATAATATCTGAATGTGACGACAGATCGCTGATACTCTTCGACGAGCTCGGCGCGGGCACCGACCCGACGGAGGGCGCGGCGCTGGCTATCGCGGTGATCGAGCATGTGAGAAAATGCGGCGCGATCGTCGCAGCGACGACGCACTACGCCGAACTCAAGGTCTACGCGACGAATGAGGCCGGGGTGCAGAACGCCTCCTGCGAGTTTGACGTCGACTCCCTGCGCCCGACTTATCATCTCTTGGTCGGCATACCGGGAAAGTCGAACGCATTTGCGATATCAAAGCGTCTCGGGCTGAGCGATGAGATCATCGAGGATGCGAAGAACCGTGTCAGCACCGAGAGCGCGAGCTTTGAAGCGACGATAGAGAAGCTTGAACAGACGCGGCTGCTGCTGGAAAAGGACAGAAACGAAGCGGCGCTGAAGCTGCGCGAAGCGCAGGAGAACGCGAAGAAGGCGGCGTTCCTCAAGGCGGAGCTCGAGGTGCGGCTTGACAAGGCCGACCTCAAATCCCGCCGCGAGGCGGAGCGCATCATTGCCGACGCGCGCGCGACTGCCGAGCAGGTCTTCGCGGAGCTTGACGAAATGCGCAAAGCGGCGGACAAGAATCAGGACGCACAGCGCGTGAACGAGGCGCGCGCCCAGCTGCGCCGTCAGCTTAACCTCTCCGAGCAGGCCTTGCAGAAGGAGCTCACGGACGACGAAGCGGACAAGGTGTCCGCCCGACCGGTGAAGGTCGGGGACGTGGTAAAAATAAAGTCCATGGGCGTCAAGGCGACAGTCATTTCCAAATCGCCCGACGGTGTATTGAGCCTGCGGGCGGGAATAATGAACGTGAGCGCGAAGGAGGACGAGGTGCTGCTGCTCGAAGGGGAGAAGGCACCAGAGACGAAGAGCAGCGCCGCGAGGAGCGGCTCACAGCTCAGGAACGTCAGCGTCGCAAGCGAAATTGACCTGCGCGGCATGGAGACGATAGAGGGCGTGCTCGCGGCGGAAAGATACATTGACAGCGCTGTTATGGGTAAGCTCAAGACCGTTACGATCATCCACGGCAAGGGAACAGGCGCGCTCCGCGCCGCCGTGCAGCAGATGCTCAAGAAGAATAAAAGCGTCAAATCCTTCCGCTTAGGGAGATTCGGCGAGGGCGAAGCGGGCGTAACTGTTGTCGAACTGAAATAAAATCCGTCGATGCGTCTGTTAAGAAATGTGAAAAACAACGAAACGGACGAAAGCTGTTGACGATTGGCTTAAAATTTGATAAACTGTCAGCACAGTCTTGTATTAGTATAAGGAGTGGCAAGTATGATAACCAAAGAAGTAGTCATTAACAATCAGGTAGGTCTTCATGCCAGACCCGCGACTTTCTTCATTCAGAAAGCCAATGAATTCAAGAGCAGCATTTGGGTTGAAAAGGAAGACAGACGTGTCAACGCGAAGAGCCTTCTCGGCGTTCTCTCTCTCGGGATCGTCAAGGGCACTGCGATAACCATCATTGCCGACGGCGCTGACGAGGAAGCGGCTATCGCCACCCTGTCGGAGCTGATCGATTCTGACTTTTCAGAGTAATCAGAGATAAAAAGGCGGAGGCGTGTGTACTTGTTACACACGCCTCTTTTTGAGTTATACCGGCGCTTGCCGTATCTGGGGGACACGATGAAAAAGGAAACCAAGGCCATGCTTGAAATGCTCGCGGCGGCAGCGCTGTGGAGCATTGCGGGAATAATAATGAAGTTCATACCGTGGAACGGCTTTGCCGTTGCGGGCATGCGCAGCCTTATAGCGGGGCTGACTTTTGTGGTGTATATGCTTATAAAGCGGATGAAGTTCATCTTCACAAAGCAGACCTTTATCGCGGGGATTTTCGCCGCGTGTGTGTATACCTGCTTTACCTGCGCAAACAAGCTCACCACGGCGGCAAACGCGATAGTACTGCAGTTCACCTCGCCGGTGTTTATCGTGATATTCACGGCGCTTATATATAAGACGAAGATCCGCAAGGCCGACCTGCTGGTCGTTATCTTCACGCTCTTCGGGATAGCGCTGTTTTTCTTCGACCAGCTCCAGCCGGGGTACATACTCGGGAACTTCGTCGCCATCGCGGCGGGGATGTTCATGGCGGGGATGTTCATGGCGGTCGGCGACCTTGAGGGCGGGATGCGCTTCTCGGCGATAATGATCGGCCAGTTTCTCACGTTCCTGATGGGGCTGCCGTCTATAATAATAACTAAACCGGAGTTTACGCTCACGGCGACTGCGGGCATACTTGTACTCGGCGTGTTCCAGCTCGGCATCGCATATATACTCTATGTGAAGTCTACTAAATATTGCCCGCCGCTTGCGTGCAGCCTGCTCGGCGCGGTGGAGCCGCTCCTCAACCCCGTCTGGGTGCTGATATTCTACGGTGAGAAGCCGGGCGTGTTCGCGCTTATCGGCGGCGTGGTCGTTATCGTGACGATAACGGTATGGTGCATCAAGGGGCAGGAGAAAGCCCCGGAGGAAGCAAAGGCCTGACGCAGGCCGGAGGAAAGTCATGCTCGATTCGCTGCGTGAAAAAGCAAATAATCTGCCGCTGCTGCCGGGCGTGTACATCATGCTCGACGAGCACGGAGAGGTCATATACGTCGGCAAGGCAAAGAAGCTGAAAAACCGCGTCAGCAGCTATTTCCACGGGGAGCATCTGCCAAAGGTCGAGGCCATGGTGGAGAAGGTGCATGACTTCAACGTCATTGTCGCGGGCAGCGAGTTCGAGGCGCTGGTGCTGGAAAACTCGCTCATAAAGCAGCACAAGCCGCACTATAACATCCTGCTCAAGGACGACAAGGGCTACCCGTTTATCAGGCTCGATCTGCATGAGGAGTACCCGAAAATGACGCTGACGAACCGCGCAGGAAAGGACGGGGCAAAATACTTCGGCCCCTTCGGCGGGCGCAGCCAGACCTACGACATTATAAGCACGATATCCAAGGCGCTGCTGCTGCCGGACTGCTCGCGGAAATTCCCGAGGGATATCGGCAAGGAGCGCCCCTGCCTCAACTACCACATGGGCAGCTGCGCGGGCTGGTGCCTGAAGGACAGCAGTGCGGAGGATTACCGCCGCCGCATAACACAGGCGGCGATGATACTCGACGGCAAGAGCAAGGAGCTCACGGATGAGCTGCGAAGCCAGATGGAGCAGGCGGCGGAAGAGCTGCGATTCGAGCGCGCCGCCGAGCTGCGCGACAGGCTGCGCGCGATAGAGGGGCTGACGAACAAGCAACGTGTCATTGCCACGGCCTTTGCCGACACTGACGCGATAGGCTTCTGCCGCGGAGCCAAGACCTGCTTTGCGGTGCTGCATTTCGTTGATGGGAGCCTTGTGGGTAAGGACGTCGAGATGATGGACGAGCCGCTTGAGGACGACGGCGAGGCCGTGTCCGACCTTGTGCGGCAGTATTATACGGCGCACCGCGGCGGATGGCCGAAGTCGGTGCTGCTGCCATGCGCGATAGACGACCGGGAGGAGCTTGAGCGTCTCCTGAGCGAGGTCTCCGGGCGCAGAATGTATATAGACACGCCGCAGCGCGGGGAGCGCATGCGGCTTATCGAGAGCGCCGCGCTCAACGCGCGAGAGGAGATACAGCGGCGCACTACCGCCGAGCAGCGGCGGTCAAAGACGCTGGAATGGCTCCAGAAGGCGCTGGAGCTGCGGGACTTCCCCAAACGCATAGAGGCCTTCGATATATCGAACCTCGGCTCGACGGGCATAGTCGCGGCGATGACGGTGCATATAAACGGCAAGCCCCTCAAGCGCGATTACAGAAAATTCCGCATACGCGGGCTTGACGCACCGGATGACTACGCGAGCATGTATCAAGCGGTATACAGGCGCTTCAGCCACTACAAGGAGGGCGATGAGAAGTTCTCAACTTTGCCCGACCTGCTGCTCATCGACGGCGGCGACAAGCATGCCGCGACAGCGGAGCGCGCGCTGCGCAACCTTGGCATCACCGTGCCGGTGTTCGGCATGGTCAAGGACGACCGCCACCGCACAAGGGCGCTGATAGACTCCGCCGGGCACGAGACGGGCATAAAGACCAATCAGGCGGTGTTCGCACTTGTCGGCTCGATACAGGAGGAGACGCACCGCTTCGCGATAGAGTACCAGCGCTCGCTGAGAAACGAGAGCTACGCATCGAAGCTCGACGCGATACCGGGCGTCGGCGAGAAGCGGAGAGGAGATCTGCTGAAATACTTCAAGTCCGTCAAAGCGATACGCGAGGCGAGCGTTGAGCAGTTGGCGCTCGTCGTACCGCGGAACACCGCCGCGGCGATATACGCATACTTCCGCAGCGAAGAGAGCGAGGAGAAGGAACAATGAGAGTGATAACAGGCACGGCGCGCGGGCACAGGCTCAAGACGCCGGAAAATTATGACATCCGCCCGACGACCGACAACGTGAAGGAATCGGTTTTCAACATCATCCAGTTCGATATTGAGGGACGGCGTGTGCTCGACCTCTTTGCGGGGACGGGTCAGCTCGGCATAGAGTGCCTCAGCCGGGGCGCGGCGGAGGCCGTGTTCATAGACGAGAACATGGCGGCAGTGAAGATAGTCAAGGAGAACCTCAAGACCTGCGGCTTCACGGCGGCGGTACTGCAGCAGGACGCGCTGGGCTATCTGCGGCACTGCGGGAGGTTCGACCTCGTTTTCGTCGATCCGCCTTATGACTCGGGACTGTACGAATCCGTGCTGGAAACCATCAATTCGGTTGACATATTGTCGGATGGTGGTATAATATTATGCGAGTCGCGCCGGGAGAAGACGCTTCCGGATATGCACGCTCCGTACAGAAAGAAGAAAGAGTATAACTACGGCAGGGTAAAGCTTACCGTATATATAAAGGACAGCCTTTGATGACTACTGCGATCTGCCCGGGCAGCTTTGACCCGATCACTCTCGGCCATGTCGATATAATCTGCCGCGCGGCAGAGATATTTGACGAGGTTGTCGTCTGCGTGATGCACAACGCGGCGAAGAAATCACCTATGTTCACGCTCGAAGAGAAGCTCAGTATGGCGCGACGCGCCGTTGAGGGGTACAAGAACGTGCGGGTGGACAGCTATGACGGCCTGCTCACAGAGTATGTGCGCCGCTTTGAGAAGCCCGTGGTCGTCAAGGGTCTGCGCGCCGCCTCGGACTTTGACTATGAGTTTCAGATGAACATGATTAACAAATGCCTGAACCCCGCGGTCGAGACGATGTTCCTCACGGCGAGCGAGCGGTACACCTTCCTCAGCTCCTCAATAGTGCGGGAGGTAGCCCAGTACGGCGCGGAGCTCAAGGGACTCGTGCCGGACGCGATCATCCCCGATATAGAAGAAAAAGCCAAACAATGGAGGTAGTCCTCGCATGGCCAACAATAACGACGTTATAGAGCTGCTTGATATCCTGTACGGCATGGTGACGGAAGCTTGGGGCGTTCCCCTCGGCAACGACAAGTGCATTATCGAGCGTGAGAAAGCCATAGACATTATAAGCGAAATAAAGGCGAATCTCCCGTCCTCCATCGCCGAGGCGCAGAGGCTCGTCTCGGCAAGGGACGAGTTTATCGGCAACGCCAAGCGCGAGGCCGAGGCGCTGCGCAAGAGCGCCGAGGAGCAGGCGCGCGCCATGATAGAGGAGCAGGAGGTCATACGCACGGCGAGAGCCAAGAGCGCGGAGATGATCTCTGCCGCCGAGGCAAAGTCGAGCCAGCTGCGCCGCGTCGCGAGCGAGTATGTGGACAACATCATGCGCCAGACCGAAGAGAGCATGAACGCCGCGCTCGCAACGATACAGAACGCGCATAATTCCTTCCGCTCTCTGGGCGGCGGCCAGCCGCAGGAGCCGAAGGAGAACGCCGTGAAGCTCACCGGAGTCGAAACTATCCAGCGCGGCGAGGAGGAATAATTTCCACTGCCGACACAATATACATAACAGTCAGCCCACCCAAAACACAAGACTTTGGGTGGGCACTTTTTTACCGATTTTGATAAGGAAAATGTCAAAAACTTACAAAAAGTTTCGCTTGCTTTTTTGTTTATGCCACCCTATAATATATATCAAAGTGGCAGAAAGTGGGGCAAAATGGTGAGATGTCCCACGATAGGGGGAGGGCATTTTGATGACTGGGGAGTACCAGCATTCTCTTGACAGCAAGGGAAGGCTGTTCATGCCCGCAAAGCTCCGGGAGGAGCTGGGCGCGGTGTTTTATATAACGATATCGATGGACCGCTGCCTGTGCGCGTACAGCAGCGAAAGCTGGGACGCGCTATCGGAACGGGTGAACGCAATGCCATATGTCAAGCAGCGGAAAATGCGCCCGCTGTTCGCGCATGCGGCGCGCTGCGAGCTCGACAGTCAGGGGCGTGTGCTCGTACCGCAGAACCTGCGCGACTACGCAAACCTTACAAAGAGCGTGACGGTCGTCGGCTGCAACAACCATGCTGAGCTCTGGGACAGCGACGCTTGGCAGGCTGTCTTTGAAGAGGAGACGACACCGGAGAATATTGCCGCGGTTATGGAGGAGCTTGAATTTTGACACAGGGATCCGAAGCGATTGAAGCAAAGCATTTTTCCGTAATGCTCAATGAATGCATTGAGAACCTCAACATAAAGCCTGACGGGGTGTACCTTGACGGTACGCTCGGCATGGGCGGACACTCATATCAGATCGCCTCCCGGCTCGGCTCGGGACGCCTCATCTGCATCGACAGGGATGAGACGGCCATAGAGCGCGCCGGAAGGCGTCTTGCGCCCTTTAAGGATAAGGTGACGCTCGTCCACGGCAATTTTTCAGATGCCGCGGCGATACTCGATTCGCTCGGCATAGATGGCGCGGACGGGATGCTGTTCGACCTCGGCGTGTCCTCGCCGCAGCTTGACGAGTCCGAGCGCGGCTTTTCGTACATGAATGACGCGCCGCTCGACATGCGCATGGACAAGGGCGAGAGCCTCACGGCCTACGCTGTTGTGAACACATGGGATGAGCAGCGCCTGCTGCGTATTCTGTGGGATTACGGCGAGGAGCGCTACGCCCGCCGCATCGTCGGCGCGATAATGGAAAGGCGCGCGCAAAGACCCGTGGAGACGACGCTGGAGCTGGTGGACATCATCAAGGGTGCAATGCCTGCCGCCGCGCTGCGTGAGAAGCAGCACCCGGCAAAGCGCACGTTTCAGGCGATACGCATCGCGGTGAACGACGAGCTCGGCGCGATCGCGAGAATGATGGAGACGGCACCGGACAAGCTCAATATCGGCGGGCGGCTGTGCGTCATTAGCTTCCACTCGTTGGAGGATAGGATAGTGAAATCCGGGATCGCGGCGAGGGAGAACGGCTGCACCTGCCCGAGGGAAGCACCGGTCTGTACCTGCGGCTTTGTGAAGACGCTCAGGAGCGTCACAAGAAAGCCGATACTCCCGAGCGAGGAGGAGCTTGAAGTCAACCCACGCTCCCGCAGCGCAAAGCTGCGCGTGGCGGAGCGAGTATAGAGATATGAGAAAAAGGAGCGCTGCGCTCTTCAAGGCTGTGTGCGTGGTGTTCTCGGTGTGTACGCTCGTGCTGTGCCTGCTGTGGCGGGTGCGCCTTGCGCAGGCCGAGGAGAACATCGCGGCGCTTGAGGACGCGCTCAAAGAAGCGGAGACTGAGGCTCGCGTGCTGACGGCAAAGTACGACAGCAGCATAAGCCTTGAGGAGCTTGACAGCTATGCGCGGGGCGCGCTGGGGATGCAGCCGCCGGAGCCGGGACAGATCGTTTATCTGGACTGGCCGGGATAAGGATATCTGCCGCCGAATATGATGTATAAAAAACATCAGGCGGGAGTGTATCATGGAAAGATCAAAAAGCGGCAGCGCGGTAAGAAGCGGGCCGGGCAGGCAGATGCTGCGGCGCTGCGTCGTTTTGGCAGCAGTGTTCGGCATAGGCGTGTTCGCGGTGCTTCTGGCGCGGCTGTATCAATTGCAGATAAAGGAACATGAGTTCTATGAGGAGCTTGCGATAGAGCAGCAGCTGCGCTCTACTCCGGGCTCCGCGTCGCGCGGCGCGATATACGACGCGAACATGAACGCGCTGGCCGTCAGCGCGACGGTGGATAACGTCTACCTCAGCCCGGCGGAAATAGAGGCCTACGGCGAGGATCGCGCGCTCATCGCCCGGGGGCTTTCGGAGATACTCGGAGTGGACTACGACGAGGTATATGAAAAGTCCGGAAGGACGGGGAGCTGGTATGTGACCGTAGCAAGGAAGATAGAGAGCGACAAGGCTGACGCAGTGCGCGCGTTCAAGACAGAGCACGACCTGCGCGGGGTGCGGCTCGAACCGGACACAAAGCGCTATTACCCGAACTCATCCCTTGCCTGCCACCTGATAGGCTTTGTCGGCACGGACAACTACGGGCTTGAGGGCATAGAGGCACGGTATGATTCAGTGCTCTCCGGTACGGCGGGGAAGACCGTGCGCGCGACGAACGCCTACGGCACGGAGCTGCTGTTCAATCAGTTTGAGGAATACCGCCCCGGTGAGGACGGCTATGATATAGTGACGACCATAGACTCCACGATACAGTACTACGTGGAGAAGCACCTGCGCCAGGCGGTGGAGGATTACGACATCCAGAACGGCGCGGGGGCGATCGCTATGGATGTGAACACGGGCAAGATACTCGCAATGGCGTCGCTCGGAAATTATGACCTTAACGATTTCCTTGCGGTCAGCGAGAAGGACAGGGAATATATAGACGAGGCCGAGACGAAGGAAGAGGCGGCGGAGCGGCTTGCCGCAGCTCAGGCGAAGCAGTGGCGCAACAAGGCGCTGTCCGATACCTACGAACCGGGCTCGACCTTCAAGATAATCACGCTCGCGATGGCACTCGAAGAGGGCGCAGTGAGTTTAAATGACACTTTCTACTGCGGCGGGAACGTCAGCGTCATCGGACGCACGAGCCCGATACGCTGCTGGAAGACGACGGGGCACGGCTCGCAGACGCTGACGCAGGCGGCGCAGCACTCCTGCAACGCCGCGTTTGTGAACATCGGGCTGCGCGTCGGCGCGGAGCGGTTTTACGATTACTGCGAGGCCTTCGGCTTCCTGCGCCTGTCGGACGACCCGGACGCGAGCCTCACGGCCAAGACGGGGATAGACCTGTCGGGCGAGAGCGGGAGCATCTGGTGGAGCAAGAATACATTCTGCTCGCCGAAAAACCTGTCGCAGCTTGCGGCGGCATCCTTCGGCCAGACCTTTACGATTACCCCGCTTCAGCTCGTGTGCGCCGTGAGCGCGTGTGTAAACGGCGGGTACCTGATGGAACCCTACGTTGTGCAGCGGATGCTGAACCCTGACGGGAGCGTTGCATACGAGCGCGAGCCGCACAGAGTGCGGCAGGTCATAAGCGAGAGCACGAGCGAAAAGGTGCGCACGATACTCGAGCAGGTAGTCGGCGACTCCAAGGAGGGCACGGGGCGCAATGCCGCCGTCAAGGGCTACCGCATCGGCGGCAAGACAGGCACGAGCGAAAAGGTCAGCCTTGAGGCACAGACTGGGCAGAAGGAATACATCGTCTCCTTCATAGGCTTTGCGCCGGCGGATAAGCCGCGCATAGCGCTGCTGGTGTTTCTGGATACACCGTCGAACAAATCCGGGATATACATAAGCGGCGGCCAGATGGCAGCGCCGGTCGTCGGGAGCATGATGGCGGATATCTTGCCATACATGGGCGTTGAAGCCGAGATGGACGCAGAGCACGGCGAGGCCGTGATGCCGATGGCTGTGGGGCAGAGCCTGCACGGCGCGGCGGAGCTGATAAAGGACGCGGGACTCAGGTACCGCACGATAGGCTACGGCGACACCGTGACGAGGCAGCTCCCGGCGGCGGGCTCGGCCATCGCCGAGGGGAGCGAGATAATCCTGTACCTAGACGCGGAGATATCCCAAGACACGGAAACAGTGCCTGACCTCACCGGGATGAGCTATGACGAGGCGCGAGATACACTGTCATACTACGGGCTTTATATTTCAACGAGGAGCACCGTGACAGACAGCGCCGCGCAGACCGTGAGCGGGCAGAGCATAGCCGCCGGGACAGGGGTTGACCACGGTTGTATAATAGAAGTATCACTCATCGATCAGGATGATTCGATACTCGGAAAATATTAAAATCACGGCTCAAGAAAAAAATATAAGGTATGCAGTCGGGAGGACGGATAATGAAGCTGAAAGAGCTGATAAAGGATATAGAGGTACTGAGCACGAATGCGGCACCGGACACGGAGATAAGCGGGATCAGCTATGACTCGCGCCTTACGCGTCCGGGCGATCTGTTCGTCGCGATAAAGGGCTTTGAGACAGACGGACACCGCTATATTCCCAAGGCGATGGAGAAGGGCGCGGCCGCAGTGCTGTGCGAGGATATCCCGGCGGACGGAACGCCTTATGTGCAGACAGCCGACTGCCGCTTCGGGCTTGCAATGGCGAGCCGCGAGTTCTTCGGTAACCCCGCGTCGGAAATGAAGATGATAGGCTTCACCGGCACGAGCGGAAAAACCAGCTCGACCTACATAACGAAGCACCTGCTCGAAGCGGAGCTTGACGCGAAGGTCGGCCTTATAGGGACTAACGGCAACATGATAGGCGACGAGTTCCTGCACTCGGAGCACACGACGCCGGAGAGCTACGAGCTGCACAAGCTCTTCCGCGAGATGGCGGACGCGGGCTGCACGCATGTGGTAATGGAGGTATCGTCCCATTCGCTGACGCTTGAGCGCGTGGCGGGGATCATGTTTGACGTGGCGGTGTTCACGAATCTTTCGCAGGATCACCTCGACCTGCACGGGACGATGGACGAATACGCCGCGGCAAAAAAGAAAATTTTCTCCCAGTGCCGCATGGGATGCGTAAATGCGGACGATGAGCGCGCGCCGTTCATGCTCGAGGGCGCGAAGTGCCCGATGCTGACCTATTCGGCAGCGGGCGGGGACGCCAAGCTCAAGGCGGAGAATGTGTACCTGACGGGCGAGGGAGTGCATTTCGAGACGGTATACGGCGCGGAGCGTGTGCAGACGGAGCTTGCGATACCGGGGATGTTCTCGGTATACAACGCCCTCGGCATCATCGCGGCGGGGCTGAGCCTCGGGATAAGTCTTGAAAAGTGCGCCCATGCGCTCTCCAGTGCCAAGGGCGTCAAGGGACGCATGGAGCGCGTGCCGACCGACGGGGATTACTCTATAATCATTGACTATTCACACAAGCCTGACGCGCTTGAGAAGGTGCTCAAGACGCTGCGCCCGATAACGCGCGGGCGGCTTATCGCGCTCTTCGGCTGCGGCGGCGACAGGGACCGCGGCAAGCGGCCTATCATGGGCGCGATCGCGGCGGACAATGCGGATTTCGTCATCGTCACGAGCGATAACCCGCGCACTGAGGAGCCGATGGCGATCATCGAAGAGATAGTCGCGGGACTCAAAGACAAGCAAACTCCGTACACGGTGATATGCGACAGGATAGAGGCAATAGGCTGGGCTATTGACAACTCCCGCCCCGGTGATGTAATATTGCTTGCCGGGAAAGGTCACGAGGACTATCAGGTCATCGGCCATGAAAAGCACCATATGGATGAGCGCGAGATAGTCGCGCAGTTCCTTGAAGAGAGAAAAAAGTCTTGAAGATAGAAAAACGGGACGCCGAGCGCCCCGAGTAGTCTGGAGAATATTATGACGATAAAGCTGATCACTTCTTTCGTGCTGGCGTTCCTGTTTGCGACGGCGTTCGGGAAGTATTATATTCCGTGGCTGCGCGCCCAGAAGGCCGGGCAGGAAATAAAAGGACAGGTCGAATGGCATAAGAGCAAGAGCGGCACCCCCACGATGGGCGGCGTGATGTTCATTCTGGCGGTCACGTTCGTGTGCCTGACCGTCGGCTTCGAGGGAATGCTCCAAGGAAACTTCGTACACATATTCGTGCTGCTGTTCGCGTGGGTGTTCGGGCTTATAGGTTTTCTGGACGACTGGGAAAAGCTCAAGAAGAAGCAGAACCTCGGCCTTACGGCAAAGATGAAGTTCCTGCTCCAGCTCGTCGCGGCGCTCGTGTTCGTGCTGCTGATGCGCGAGATAGGCTATGTCAGGCCGAACCTCTACATCCCGTTTTCCAATAAGGTAATACCGATGCCCGAGTGGCTGTACTTCGTGTTCGCGTCCTTCGTCATCGTCGGCACGGTGAACGCCGTGAACATCACCGACGGCATTGACGGGCTCGCATCCGGAACGTCGATCCCTGTGTGCCTGTTCTTTGTGGCGGTCACGATGCGGTGGGGACAGAATTATCTTGAGCTCGGCATTTTCGCGTCCGGTCTTGTCGGCGGACTCATGGGCTTTCTTGTGTATAACTTCAACCCCGCAAAATGCTTCATGGGCGACACTGGCTCGCTCTTCCTCGGCGGAGCCATCGCGGCGATGGCTTTTGCCTACGACATGCCGATGATCCTTATCACGCTCGGTTTTATATTCATCATCGAGACGCTTTCCGACATTATTCAGGTCACGTATTTCAAGCTGACCCACGGCAAGCGCGTGTTCAAAATGGCTCCGTTCCACCACCATCTTGAGATGGGCGGCTGGACGGGAAAAAAGTGGAGCGAAAAAGAGCTTTTCGTTCTCTTTACCGGAATATCTCTGGCTATGGCTATCATATCATTTATAGGGGTGTACCAGCGTTTCGCCTGAAAAATGATTGAATGAACAAGTCGGGGAGGTGGGAAGATGCGTTATGACGGTGCCCGCCTCGCCGACTTTTCGGTATCGGGAGATACCAAACGGCGGCAGAGCTTTGACGGAGCGTTCTTCACGCTTTCTATGCTGCTGCTCCTTATCGGGGTGATAATGGTGCTCTCGTCGAGCTACGCGAGAGCCTATTACGATCCGGGCAATGTGACCGGAGGAAACGCCGCATATTACTTCGTACGGCAGCTTATCTTTGCACTGCTCGGAATAGGCTGCATGCTGCTGGCGTCTAAACTTCCGATGGGCTTTTACCGGAGCTACGCGCTGCACTTTCTGCTGCTGACGCTGGTGCTGCTGATGCTCGTGCCGGTGATCGGCGTCAAGGCCAACGGTTCGCGCAGGTGGCTCGGCATAGGCGGGCTCACGCTCCAGCCCTCGGAGCTTGCAAAGCTTGCAGTGATACTGTCCTTTGCGTGGCTCATCTGCCGCTTTCGCGGGCGGATGCGCACGGTGCGCTATGGGCTGCTGCCGTTTGCGGGGATACTTGCGGTGATAGTGGGACTGCTCGTCTTGGAGCCGCACTTCTCGGCATCGGTCATAATCCTTGCTGTCGGCGCGGTTATGCTGTTTCTCGGCGGGGTGAGCTTCGCATGGTTTGCGGGAGCTTTCGCCGCGGCGGGCGCGGGACTTGCCGTGCTGCTGACCTTCTTCCCCTACGCTTCGACGCGCATCAGCACGTGGCGCGACCCGTTTTCAAGCTCCTCGGACGAGGGGTACCAGATAGTCCAGTCGCTGTACACGATAGGCTCGGGCGGCTTGAGCGGTCTCGGCCTCGGCGGGAGCCGGCAGAAGTTTCTGTACCTGCCTGAGGAGCACAACGACTTTATCTTTTCCGTCACCTGCGAGGAGCTGGGCTTCATCGGTGCGGCGGTCATACTCATCCTTTTTGCGATGCTCATTCTGCGCGGCTACTGGATAGCGCTCCACTGCCGCGACAGGTTCAGCTTTCTTGTCTGCGCCGGGATAACGACGCTGCTGGCGATACAGGTTTTTCTGAACGTCGCGGTCGTGACGAACCTTGTGCCGTGTACGGGGATATCGCTGCCGCTGTTCAGCTACGGCGGGACGGCGCTGCTCATACAGCTCGGTGAGCTTGGGATAGTCCTGAGTGCGTCGAGGGATATATTGGAAACATAGATACCATCGGTTGAAAGGAACTGCGGATATGAAATTTGTCTTTACTTGCGGCGGCACTGCCGGACACATTAACCCCGCGCTCGCGGTAGCGGGACGGCTGCGCGAGCTGCTGCCCGATTCGGAGATGCTGTTTATCGGCGCGGAGGGCAAGATGGAGATGGAGCTCGTGCCGCGCGAGGGCTACCGCATAGAAGGGCTGAAGATCACGAACATCAGCCGTGAGCACAGTCTGAGCGGCATTGTGCATAATCTTGACACGCTCAAGAACGTCGCGGTATCGCTGCATGAGGCGAAGAAGCTGATACGCGAGTTTAAGCCTGACGCGGCCATCGGCACGGGCGGCTATGTCTGCTACCCGGTGCTGACGGCGGCGCACGAGCTGCATATCCCGACCTTTGTGCATGAGAGCAATGCTGTGCCGGGACTTACGACGAAGATGCTGGCCGAGCACGTTGACCGCGTGCTTGTCGGCTTTGAGGACAGCCGCCGGTACTATAAGCACCCGGACAGGGTCGAGGTCACTGGAACACCGGTGCGCGGCGAGTTCGGCTGCGAGACGAAGGAACAGGCCAAGGCGGAGCTGGGCATCCCGGCGGGGGAAAAGCTCGTGGTCTCCGTATGGGGCTCCCTCGGCGCAGGGCACATGAACGAGGTCATGACCGAGCTGATACCCATGCTCGACGGTAAGCAGGGCTTCCGACTGCTGCATGCCGCCGGGAGCCGGTACTATGCCGGTATGGCCGAAAAGCTCGGTGAGACCGCACCTGATATGGCGGAGCACGGGGTCGAGCTGCGCGAATACATCTACGATATGCCGCGCGTTATGACGGCGGCTGACCTTGTGATGTGCCGCGCGGGCGCGTCGACGATCTCGGAGCTGTGCTACATGGGAAAGCCGGTCATCATCGTCCCGTCCCCGAACGTCACGAACAACCATCAGGAGAAGAACGCGCGAGTACTTGAGGAAGCGGGCGGCGCAAAGGTGCTGCTCGAGGGTGAGTTCGACGCGCAGTCTCTGCTTGCGGATGTGAAGGAGCTGCTCGCGGATGATGAGAAGCTCAGCGCGATGAGCGCGGCGATGACCTCGCTTGCCGCTGAGGACGCGACAGAGCGCATCTGCGGCATCATCCTCGACACGATCCATAAAGAGTAAAAAGCTTCCGACAATAGCATACTGTAACCCCCCGGCATAAGATGGACTGATCTGATATGCGGGGGGTTAATTATGGATATTTGGCATATACGGGGCGGGAATAAGCTTGAGGGCACCTGTTTTGTCCAAGGCTCGAAAAATGCCTCCCTCCCGATAATCGCTGCTTCTATCGCCGCTCCGGCGCGCTCGGAGCTGACTAACGTACCGCAGCTGAGGGATGTGGACGCAGCGCTGCGGATACTGAGACATCTCGGCTGTACGGCAGAGCAGCTGGGAAACGATGTGTACATAGATTCAACGGGGCTTACCGAGAGCACGATACCGCATTCGCTGATGCTGGAGATGCGCTCGTCGGTCATATTCATGGGGGCGCTGCTGGCGCGCTGCGGCGTGGCACGGCTGAGCCTGCCGGGTGGCTGCCAGCTCGGCAAGAGGCCGATAGACATCCACCTCGCGGCGCTGCGGCAGATGGGCGCGCAGATAGAGGAGAACGGCGGGGAGATAAGCTGCCGCGCGGATAAGCTGCGCGGGACGGAGCTGAGGCTGCCGTTTCCGAGCGTCGGGGCGACGGAGAACATCATGCTCGCCGCGACTGCCGCCGAGGGAGTGACGGTCATCCACGGAGCGGCACGCGAACCGGAGATATCGGCGCTGGCGTCTTATCTGCGCCTGCTCGGCAGCAGGATAACCGGGGATGGCACGGACACCGTGACGGTCGAGGGACCGATAAGTGAAGCCCATGCCGAGTACCGGATCATACCAGACAGGATAGTTGCCTCGACGCTTGCATGCGCCGCAGCGGCGACGGGCGGCGATGTTGAGCTGCGCGGGGTCGATCCGACGCATTTTTCTACGGTTCTCCACTTCCTAAAGCTCGCCGGATGTGATATAATATCCTCCAAACGCAGCGTTCGGCTGCGCTCGGACGGGAAGCTGACGGCGGTGGGGGAGATATCCACGAGCCCGTACCCGGGATTTCCGACGGACGCACAGCCGGTGCTGATGGCGGCGCTGCTGCGCGCAAACGGGAAAACGGTGATAACGGAGAACATCTTTGAGAACCGCTACCGGCAGGCGCCTGAGCTTATGCGCCTCGGCGCGGACATCACGCTCTCCGGAAAGACGGCGGAGATATGGGGCGTGGAGCGCCTGCGCGGCACTTCGCTCACGGCGACCGATCTGCGCGGCGGAGCGGCGATGATAATCGCGGGACTGTGCGCCGAGGGTGAGACGGTCATCTGCGACGACGGCCATGTCAAACGCGGCTATGAGCATCTTGACAGCCGCCTGCGCGCACTCGGCGCGGATATCTACCTCGAGCACTGACGGGTCACGCCTCACGGCGCGGCCGGGAAAGGACACACGATGGCATTCAATATAAAGCCGAAAAGAAACAGGGCGGACACCGAGGAGAACATAAGCCTGCAGAAGATACTCGACAGCTTCAGCGGGCCGATGATGTTCTTCCTTGTGATCGTTGCAGTCATTTTTGTGATGAGTGTTTTTTTCAGAGTTTCGGATATACAGGTCGAAGGAAACACACACTATACCGATGAAGAGATCATCAGAGCCATAGACATCGAGGAGGGCGACAACCTGTTCTTCTTTGACAGGTTCGCCGCCCTGAGCCGCGTTTTCGCGAAGCTGCCGTATGTCGAGGAGGTCTCCGTCGAGAGAAAGCTGCCGAACAAGGTCACGATCACTGTGAAAGAAAGCCAGGCGCTGGCCTATATCGTCCTCGGCGACGAGGACTGGACGATCGACCACAGCTGCAAGGTGCTGGGCAAGGCGACGGAGGACGAGCTTTCCGGGCTTATCCCGATAATCGGCATCTCTCCGGGAACACTGCTTATAGGCGAACCGCTCCAGACAGACAACGGGGACACCGCGGTAGTCGATTTCATAGCCGATGTGCTGTATCAGCTTGAGCAGCGCGGGCTGTACACGCAGGTCGGACGCGTGGATTTCTCGGATCAGCAGCGCGTCAGCTTCACCTACGGCGATAAGTACACCGTGATCCTCGGGGACAGCACCGGCATCGAGCACAAGTTCGGAATGGTCGTGTCCGTCATGTCCCAGCTGCTCGACGGAGACATCGGGATCATCGACGTCAGCGATGGTACAACGGCGCATTTCAGCCCAAACTGAAAACGAGTTACAAAAAAATTACAAAAGTTTTCTATAAAATGAAAAAACCTATTGACTGTTGCAGAAAAATGTAATAAAATACCGACGATGAAACTATATCGATACTTAGCATTTTATGCGACGTAAATACATTGGGAGGCATACGTATGGATTTCAAAGCCGAAGGGCCCGAAAACGTGGTCAATATAAAGGTCATTGGTGTTGGCGGCGCCGGCAACAACGTTGTTAACAGAATGGTCAAGGCGGGGACTCAGGGTGTTGAGTTCATCGCAATCAATACGGACAAGCAGGCTCTGGCGGTCTCCAATGCCGACCAGAAGCTCCAGATAGGCGAGAAGATGACCCGCGGTCAGGGCGCAGGCTCCGATCCTGAGGTCGGCAAGCGCTCCGCCGAGGAGAGCCGCAACAACATCGCCAAGGCCATTGAGGACGCCGATATGGCGTTCATCACCGCTGGTATGGGCGGCGGCACCGGCACGGGCGCAGCGCCCATCGTCGCCGAGATCGCACGTGACGCAGGTCTGCTCACTGTTGGTGTTGTGACGAAGCCTTTCAAGTTCGAGGGCAAGCGCCGCATGGATCAGGCAAACGCCGGTATCAAGGAGCTGCTCGGCTGCGTCGACTCCCTGCTTATTATCCCCAACGACAGGCTGAAGTTCGCGACCGACCAGAAGGTCACGCTCGCAAACGCTTTCGAGATCGCGGACGACGTTCTGCTTCAGGCCGTCACCAGCATCTCGAACCTCATAAAGAACACCGGCTTCATTAACCTTGACTTTGCCGATGTCACCTGCATTATGAAGAATGCCGGCTTTGCACACATGGGCGTCGGCCACGCGGCAGGCAAGGGCAAGGCCGAAGAGGCCGCGCGCATGGCAGTCGCAAGCCCGCTTATGGAGACCTCCATCAACGGCGCGCACGGCGTGCTGATAAACATCACCGGCTCAGAGGACATGGATCTCGAGGACGTCGAGACCGCAGCAAACCTCGTTCAGGAGGCGGCGCACCCCGATGCAAATATCATCTTCGGTGCGACCTTTGATGAGAACATGGACGACGAGATCAGAGTCACCGTTATCGCCACCGGCTTTGACGACGGCACTCTTGCCGCCTCCGCCGGTACTACCGAGAAGAGCGCTTCTGCGTTCGCTCCGGTGCGTCCCGCGGTGAATAAGGCTCCGTCCCAGGGGCTGTTCACCGGCGCTGCCGAGAAGGCTGCCGCCGCGGCCGCTCCGGTAACTCCTGCGGCTCCCGCTGCGGAGGAGAAGCCCGCAGCTTCGGAAGAGGATCCGTTTGACAGCATCTTCAAGATATTCAATACAAAATAAGTCTGTGTAACCGGACACGGGGCAGGGGAAAGAATATTTACTTTTGCTCTTGAATACTGTATAATAATAGGCTGTGTTGAAACGCGTACAGGCATTCCGACACGGCCTATTTGAATTTTTGCGGTGAGGGTGAAGGCTGCTTGCTGAAAAATGCGGTGCGCTTTGTTCGCACATTTATTGATATATTCAACGGAAACAGGCTGACGCGCGCCGCGGCAGCTCTTTCGTACTACATGACGATGACGTTCTTCCCGGTTGTGATAGTGCTGTATACCCTGCTCGGCAACAGCTACGATAAGGCGATGCGCATCGTGGCGTTTGCGGAGAACCTCATGGCCGAGGAGACCGTCAGCTATATAAGGGACTTTCTCGGCTACGTTGCGGCGAACAACAGCACGGCAATGATGATAGCTGGGCTTACGGTGCTTGTCACCTCCGCGTCCGCGGCGATCCGCTCAATGCAGTTTACGATAGGCGACGCGCAGGGCGGGATGCGCTTTCAGGGGATATGGGGCTTTATCGTGAGCATACTGATCTCCCTGCTGCTGATAGTCGCAGTCTACTTCGGCATGGTCGTTATGCTCACCGGCAGGAGCGTTATGAATAAGCTCAACGAGCTGCTGCCGTTTATCGACATCAGTCAGTCATGGAACCACATGCGCTTCGTTATCCTCGGCGGAATAATGTTTCTGCTGATATGGGGCGTGTATGAGTACCCCAAGAGAAAGACCGATACGTACCATACATTTCCCGGGGCAATACTTTCGACGCTTGCGCTTGTCGGCGTGAGCATTGCGTTTTCGGCGTTCATCGGCGCGTCGGTGAAATACTCGCTGGTGTACGGCTCGCTTGCATCCATCATACTGCTGATGATGTGGCTCTACACGAGCAGCACGGTCATATACTGCGGCATGGCGCTGAACCTGACTATACGAGACTTTAAGCCCGAGCCGCGTATAAAAAAGACCGAGGAGACGGAACAGGAATAAGAAAATAAATGAACCCCACCGGCAGAATTTTTCCGGTGGGGTTCGCTTTGTGTGTCACGATGTGTATCAGTCTCTTGAAAATATATCGCGGGTATAAACCTTATCCTCAACGTCGCGCAGATCGTCGCAGAAGCGGTTTGCGATGATAACATCGCACATGGACTTGAATTCGGCGAGATCGTCAATGCGGCGGCTGTTGAAGAAGTTGTCCTCTTTGAGCGTCGGTTCATAGACGACCATCTCAACGCCCTTGGCCTTGATGCGCTTCATGACGCCCTGAATGCTCGAAGCACGGAAGTTATCGGAGCCGGCCTTCATGGTCAGGCGGTAGACGCCAATGACGCAGTCCTTCTTACCGTCAAAGAAGCCAGCCTTGCGCAGGACGCTGTCAGCAATGACATCCTTGCGCGTACGGTTGCTCTCGACGATGGCGGAGATGAGGTTCTCCGGGACGTCCTGGTAATTGGCGCGGAGCTGTTTGGTGTCCTTGGGCAGGCAGTACCCGCCGTAACCGAAAGAGGGATTATTATAGTGCGTGCCGATGCGCGGGTCAAGGCATACGCCCTCAATGATCTGCTTCGTGCTCAGGCCGCGGGCTTCGGCGTAGGTGTCGAGCTCATTAAAGAAGCTGACGCGCAGGGCAAGGTAGGTGTTTGCGAAAAGCTTCACGGCCTCGGCCTCGGTCGGGTTCGTGTACAGAACGGGGATATCCTCTTTTACGGCTCCCTGCACGAGCAGATGTGCAAAGGTGTGCGCCGCCTTTTGGAGACGCTCATCACCGGTCGGCGCGCCGACGATTATACGTGAGGGATAGAGGTTATCATACAGTGCGCGGCCTTCGCGCAGGAACTCCGGGGAGAAGATGATGTTCTCGCTGCCGAACTCGCGGCGTACCTTTTCGGTATAGCCGACAGGGACGGTGGACTTGATGACCATTATTGCATTGGGGTTCACATCCATGACGATGCGGATGACGTCCTCAACACAGGAGGTGTCGAAGTAATTCTTGTCGGGGTCGTAGTTCGTCGGAGTCGCGATGACGACAAACTCCGCGTCGCGGTACGCGCACTCCTTATCGGTCGTTGCGGTGAGGTTCAGCTTGCGTGAGGCAAGGTATTCTTCAATCTCCTTATCCTTTATGGGCGACTTGCCGGAGTTAATAAGCTCGACCTTGGCGGGGGTGGTGCTCACGGCGTAGACCTCGTCATGCTGGGACAGCAGCACTGCCAGAGACAGACCGACATAGCCGACACCGGCGACTGCGATTTTCATAAGCGTTCTCCTTTATCTATTTATATCTTATAGTATTCCTTGTACCAGCGCGCGAAGCGGCGCAGCCCCTCACGGAGCGGAGTGTCCGGCCTGAAACCGAAGTCGCGCTCAAGCGGGGCGGTGTCCGCATATGTTATGGGCACGTCGCCCGGCTGCATCGGAACAAGCTGCTTATGCGCTTCAAAATCATAATCCGCAGGGAGCACACTGGCACTGACAAGCTCCTCGGACAGGATGCGCACAAAGTCCAGCAGGTTCTCGGGGTGGCTGTTGCCGATGTTATAGACCTTGTACGGCGGGACAGGCAGCCCATCTTCACCGGTGGCGCGCTCGGGAGCCTTCGCCATGACGCGCATGACGCCCTCGACGATATCGTCGATATACGTAAAGTCACGCTTGCAGTTGCCGTAATTGAATATCTTTATAGTTTCACCGGCGCGCAGCTTGTTTGTAAAGCCGAAGTATGCCATGTCGGGACGCCCGGCGGGACCGTACACCGTGAAGAAACGCAGACCGGTGCTCGGGATGTTATAGAGCTTCGCGTATGCATGCGCCATAAGCTCATCCGATTTCTTGGTCGCGGCGTAGAGACTGACGGGATTATCGACCTTGTCGTCGGTCGAGTAGGGGACTTTTTTGTTGCTGCCGTAGACAGAGGAGCTGGAGGCATATACAAGATGCTCCACGCCCTTTGCGCCGTTATCATATGAGTGGCGGCAGGCTTCAAGGATGTTGTAGAAGCCGATGAGGTTGGACTCTATGTACACATCGGGGTGATCGATAGAGTAGCGCACACCGGCCTGAGCCGCAAGGTTGACGACGATATCGGGCTTATACTCGGCAAAGATCCCGTCAATGACGGCTTTATCGGCCATGTTGCCGCGGACGAAGGAAAAGCGGCAGCCGGAGCTTTCACGCTCCTGCGCGAGGGCACGGAGCTTTTCAAGGCGGTACTCCTTGAGGGAGACCTCGTAATAATCGTTCATGCTGTCGATGCCGACGACATGAACGTCTCTCCCATTCAAAAGAGCCTCGCAGAGAAAGCTGCCGATGAACCCGGCAGCGCCGGTGACAAGCACTGTCTTGTTTTCAAAATCTGCCATAGAAGAAACATCCGTTCGTTAATATTTATATACGTTATAATACACCAGTTCCACCCAAACATCAAGGCTAAAGTCCGATGCTTGGGCGGAACCGGCATACTTATTCGGAGACGGCAGGGTCGGCGGAAATAACCTCGATCTGGCTGTTCTCGACGATGTGGAGCTGAAGCGTGCGCACCTCGGCAGGCTCGTTGTCCTCCCAGCTGCGCGCGTAGCGGAAGCTTATTGTCACTTCACCGAAAGCGGAGCCGAAGTTTGCAAAGCTTGCGACCCATGTACCGCCGACGCCGACCGCGTCAGGTGCGGCTTCGTCCTGAACGTATTCCTGCGTAAGAAGCTCTATGGCCTGGTCGTTGGAGATCTCATAGCTCCAGTCATAGCCGGTCGAAGGATTTGAGGGCAGACGAACTGTCAGAATGGTGTCGTCGTTTTGCAGCTCATACCATGCTTCGCCGCTTTCGACGGCGGGCGTTTCGGCAGTTGGAGTCACCTCTGCGGCGGGCGTCTCGGTCGGTACGGTAACGACTTCGGCAGTACCGGAACCGCAGGCAGCGAGGGAGAACACGGCGGCAAGCGTGAGTATAAAAGCAATCATCTTTTTCATTGTTATTTCCTCCTTGCGTGGATATATTTATTATATACCTCGCAGACATTTGACGAAAGACTTCGGGAGAAAGTTCCGAATATATTTACAAAATCGTGCGCGGCGGGTATAATCCGGATATATCAAAAACACGGAGTACAGCTAATGAAGAAACATCTTTTTCTGACCGGTGTGTCCGGCATAGGTAAAACGACGATTATAAGACAGGCGCTCGGCACGGCGGCGGGCTACGCGGGCGGCTTTATAACGGAGCGCGTGACGGACGGCGACGGACGCGTAGAGGGCTTTGACCTCTATCCCGCCGCGGCGGCAATTGGGCATGACGGCTTTGATGGACTGCGCTTTCTTGACCTCGGCACTACACCGCCGCGGAAGGACAACGAGGTGTTCCGCGAGAGCGCGGCTCAGATGCTCAAGGAGGCGGAGTTCTATCCGTTCGTGATGCTCGACGAGATCGGCGGCTTTGAGATGCTGATACCGCAGTTCCGCAATGAGCTTGCGCAGCTGCTCAATTCTGACGCGCCGATAATAGGCGTCATTAAGGGCGCGGAGAACGCCGAGGAGCTGAGAGCAAGCTTCGGGCTCGGCGAGAAGTTCACGATGCTGACGGATAACCTGCGCGCGGTGCTGGCAAACGATGAGGACACGGTCGTCATCGAGGTGAAGCAGCGCGGCGACGAGACGGCAAGGCGAATAGTCGAGGCCTGGGTAAAGGAATACGCAGGCATAAAGTAATGAGATCCGTCCATAGGACGGATGACAAATGGGCGCACTGCAAATATTGCAGTGCGCCCATTTTAGGAGAAAATCAATTATTTGGTCTTGACGTACTCGTTCATCGGGTGGACCATGTACTCATTGTACGGGAACTGGTCGGTCGTGACATAACCGGCGGGAGCGTCAATAAGCTGCGGGATGCGGTTGACAAGCGTGGCGCAGGTCAGCTCAACGGTCGCGGGCTGGTTGACGATGCAGGTCGTCTCAGGCTCGCCGTGCAGCGTCCAGACGTTCTTGTCGGTCTCTTCGGGGTTATAGATCTTGCCGACGCATTCGGTGACGAGGGTGATGCCCTCCTCGGTCTCGGTGGTGACGATGGCGCGCATACCGGTCGCGTTGCCGGCCTTAACGACCATGCCGAGAGTCTCGGACTTGAGGTCTTCCTTGTCGACGCAGGGGATGCACTTCTGGGTCTGGGAGGTGATGTGCAGATTCATCTTGCTGCACAGCCAGCCGTTCTGGTTCCACATATAGGAGGGGACATACTTGCCGCTCTCGACAAGCTCCTTCATCTCATCGGACGGAGTGTCATTATAGCAGCCGATGGTCTTGTTGAACTCATCGATCGTGAGGCCAGCGCCGTGACCCTCGGCAAGAGCGACGCCGTAGTCCTCAACGTTATACCAGCTGCTGCCTTCGATCTTTGTGATTTTGTGGGAGGAGCCGGCAAGGTTCGTGACCATGGTGCCCCAATAGAGGTCGCAGTAGCCGACACCGGTGAGTGTGCAGCCGCCTTCCTTGGCGAGCTTATCGAGCTTTGCGGTGAGAGCGGGGGAGGAGTTCCACGGATAGAGGGCTTCCTCGCAGGTGGTGATGGCGTTGACGCCGTGCTTTGCGCAGATGGTGAAGATATCCTCCAGCTCCGCGACGGTGCTGCGCGTGGCGATGATGCACACATCGGGCTTGAGCTCACCGATGCGCTTGTCCGCGTCGGCGGAGTTCTCGACCGTGACGCCGACGAAGGGATAACCGTTGCCTATGATCTCGGAGACATCCTTGCCGATGTGGGTCTTGTTGCGGCAGAAAGCACCGACCAGCTCACCGCCGTGCTCAAGCACATAACGCATGAGATAGCGGCTCATCTTACCTGCACCGTACTGAACGACTTTGATTTTGCGATCCATATAATTGCCTCCTCAAATTGTTTGTAAAATTTGGTTAGTTTTTTAACAACCTTACGAGGCTTATTATACAGATTATTGTTACAATAATGTCAAGGAAAATTTTACTGCGCAAATCAACCAAAAAAGCGCACGGGGATTTGTGCTTTATAGAACATGCGGCGGCGGTCAAAATCGAGCATCGGGAAGTCGACGACGACCTCACAGATGTAGTCCCCGGCGATCTCGCAGCCGCGTGTCTGCACATAGTCCAGCAGGCGGCGGACGTTTGCGGCTTCCATGCTGAATTCGTCCGAGCACAGGCAGAGGTACGACGCGGCGGGCAGCGTCTCCATCGCCTGAGAGCTGTCATCCTCATCGACGAAAAGAAAGACTTCGTTTGAAAACAGCGCGTCCGGGACGAGGTGCTCACGGCGGATTATAGTGCCGATGTTGGTGAAATACGACAAGGGCATATTGTTCGCGACGAGGTTGGTTTTCATCTGACGGAGCATGTATTCGTAGCCGCTTTCGTCCTGATCGAAGTAGTTCACGTCGCAGCTGTAGCGGAAAATGCGGCGCTCTGGAATATATTCGAGGAAAATTTCACCGTTTCGCGGCATTGCCTCATAGCGGCGGTAGTTATCTAGCGTACGAGTGATGGCGCTCTGCGAGCGGCGCAGCTGCCGGATGCGCTCCTCAATGCTGGCGGCCTGCTCGGAGAGCAGAGCGCGCAGCGCCGCGGGATCGTTGCTGTCGAGAAAGCTGCGTATCTGCCGCAGCGTCATTCCATAGACCTTCATGTTCTGGATAAGGTCGAGCTTTGCCGACTGGATGATGTGATAATAACGGTAACCCGTGACAGGGTCGACACAGCGGGGGACGAGCAAACCTTCTTTGTCGTATAACCTCAGCGTCTGTTCACTGACATGATTAAGCTCGGCCATCTGGCCGATCGACAGTTTTTGCAGATCCATAAACTCTCCTCCAACTATAAGGTTTGAACCATTATATTGCGGCACCGGCGGCTATGTCAAGACGGGGAAAATAAAAACTGCTCCGTGTGAAACGGAGCAGTGGTGGAAAATTTATTGTTCGGCGGCTGGGATCTTTTTCTTCTTCGGCTCGATCTCGCTGACGAGCATTGCACCGATGACGAGCACGCAGCCTATGGCGGAGACGGCGCTCATGTCCTCGCGGAGGAGGACGACGGACAGAAGGATCGCGGTTATGGGGTCTATGTAGCTGAGCACGGCGGCGGTCTGTGCGGGGATGCCGGCGATACCGCCGAAGTAGAGGGTGTATGCAAAGCCGGTGTGGATAATGCCCGCGACGAGGAGCAGCATGACAGGCGCGAAAGTGAACTCGAGCGCGGCGACGTTTTCAGTCAGCAGCACATAAGGCAGCATCACAATGCTCGAAATGCCGAGCTGCATTATAGTCCTGTCACCGGCGGAGATGTCCTTGAGCGTCTTGTTGAGCATGACGATAACGGCGTAGGTAACGGCGGAGACAAGGCCGAGAATGATGCCCTTGAGGCCGTACAGCCCGGTCTCCAGAACGCCGGAGACGAGCACCATACCGAGCAGCGCCACAGCAACGCAGCCGAGCTTGCGCGCGGTCAGCCGCTCTCCGAGGAGCGGGGAGGCCAGCGTGAGGAAGACGGGGGACATATAATAGCACACCGTGGCCACGGCAACGGAGGTATAATTATACGCCTCGAAGAGCAGCAGCCAGTTGAAGCCGAGCAGCGCACCGGAGAGGAGAAGTGTTTTGAGATTGCGTTTCACAGCGGCGCGGTCTATCCATGTGCGTGTGACGACGCGGAAGCACAGCAGAAAGAGAAAGCCGATGGCGGCGCGGACAAACGCGATGAAGCTGGAGGGATAGGGAATGTTCTTTCTGACGACGCCGATCGTGCCGTATATGAGAAGCGCGATTATAAGCTTGAGTTTATCGGAATTGTAAGATCTCATTGTCTCACCTGCGTATAAAGAAATTGCCGGGTTCGACGGATATTCCGTGAACCCGGCAATTATAAAGCAGTATGCATTATCTTGTCAAGTAAGCGTTATGCACCGGTCTGGCAGACATAGGCGTAAATCGCGCCGCCGTACTCAATGATGCCGGCGCTCAGGTCATAGAAGTCAGCGCTGTCGGCAAAGCTCACGGTATCGGGGCGGGAGAGGGAGACGGTTTTGCCCGAAAGCACCGCGTTAATACGGTAAAAGATGCACACGGCTTTATCGGAAAGGTAAGCGGGAAGCTTTTCGACAAGCTGGGAATATTCTTTGCTGCTCTTGCTGACGCTTACGGCGCGGAGCGTGTCAAAATCTGCCGCTTCCTCCGCGGGATACTTGAAGCAGAGCGATGTGCCGCCGCAGTCAACGAGCGCGCGGCGGGTACCGTTCCAGTTGTCAATGACCTTTTCCATGTTCATGTACCCGAAAATATCCGCATCCGTCGTCAGGCGCGGACGCTCGCGCACAGTACCGGCGCTGTTGCCTTCGATATCCACAAAGCTGAACGCACCGAAACCGGAGGCCACGGCAGCGTCGGTGACGATGCCGATATGCGAGGGCGTCAGGCCACCATCATATGAGACGAACACAAGGTCGCCGCGCCGGGGGACATAGCTCCTGCCGGCCTCGAACGCACCGGCCTGCCTGAGCTTTTCGACCATTGCAATGCAGCCGGATTCATACGGCACGGCGGCGCGGGGAATATCGGCGTAGTTTGCACAGAACGAGACGAACATGACGCACCACTCACCGTAGGGGAAACCGTACCAATCGCCGTAACGGGTATAGGGCAGCATGGTCGACCCATCCTCGGCGGGGATGGAATTTTCAGCGAGCGGAGTATAGCCGAGCTGGGAGCGTGCGACAGATACGAAATCGTCACGCCAGTTGCCGGACAGAGAATCAGGCAGCGTGGCTTCCCAATCCTCAGGCGTCTCGACATTGTCCATGGAGACATAGTAGCAGCTCCTGCTGTGGCTGTGCTCCGGAACCGTGCAGTGCAGCTCCTTTTTATAGCAGCTGTCAGTGTGCCGGTGTCCGCCTTCAATGTCATATTCGGGCGGGGTGCAGGTCAGGACAGACTGAAGCTCAAAGCAGCTCTCGTCATGCGCATGGTTCTCATCGGCGCAGACAAGCACCTCGCACTGCTCATAGCAATTATCATCATGCACATGATACTCGGGAGCTTCCTCAAGCTCGCAGATGAGGACGGGAGTGTAGCAGGCATCATAATGCGTGTGCTCCTCAAGGCCGCACTGAAACTCACCCGTCAGCGCATATGCTTCGGGAGAGAAGGGCAGCACGACCGCAGCCGCCAGAGCGGCGCACAGTATGCGATATGATGTTTTGAAAAAAGACTTTTTCATCATATTACAAATAAAACGCAACAATAGACAAAATGGTAATGAAAAATAATGCCAAACTACTATATGTAGTGTACACCATGAAACTAAAAAAGTCCAGAAAATTTTATCATCTTTTGAAAATATTAAGAACTAAACATCGTGCTTTCAGAGAGGAGTGCACTGCTGACACAAGAGTGCTTGCGTAAATCCGTGCGGTGCTGTATAATTATAAAATGTTTTCGGACAGAGCTATTCCGCATGCAGGACAGGAGCTGATACAATGGATAAAACTGAGATGACGGAGCTGCTCAAGAAAGTAGCGGATGGGATCGTTTCACCGGAAGAGGCGGCGCTCAAGCTGAAGATGCAGCCGTTTATGGAGATAGGCGAGTTTGCAAAGGTAGACGTTCACCGCGGAATACGACAGGGCGTACCGGAGGTGATCTACGGCGAGGGCAAGACCAAGGAGCATATTCTGTCCATCGCGAGGGCGATGCTGGAAAACGGACAGAAGACCGCGCTCGTAACAAGGATGAACAAGGAAGCGGCGGACTATGTCGGAGCACAGCTGCCGCTGGAATATAACCCGATGTCGAGAACCGGAATAATAGGCGAACGCCCGGAGCCGACCGGCAAGGGGCGGATAGTCGTCGCGACCGGCGGGACGAGCGATATCCCCGTTGCGGAGGAGGCCGCCGTGACGGCGGAGGTACTCGGCAATGAGGTGCTGCGGCTCTACGACGTCGGTGTGTCGGGCATACACAGGCTGCTGTCGCACATGGAGGATATAATGTCCGCGCGTGTTATCGTCGCCGTGGCCGGGATGGAGGGGGCGCTGCCCTCGGTCATCGGCGGGCTTGCCGACTGCCCTGTTATCGCGGTGCCGACGAGCGTGGGCTATGGCGCGTCCCTCGGCGGCATTGCGGCGCTGCTGAGTATGCTCAACTCCTGCGCGAGCGGCGTGTCGGTCGTGAATATCGACAACGGCTTCGGCGCGGGCTATATGGCAAGCATGATAAATCACCTTGACTGAGTAACTGGAGAGACACACATGACCCTTGAGGAATTTTTTGAAGAGCACCCTAAGATCGCGCTGGCTTTCTCCGGCGGCGTGGATTCGTCCTATCTGCTGTACGCGGCGAGCCGCTGCGGCGCGGACGTTGCGGCGTACTATGTGAAGTCGCAGTTCCAGCCGGAGTTTGAGCTGCGCGACGCGATCGAGCTTGCCCATAAGCTCGGTGTGCGGATGAGGCTTATAGAGCAGGACATCGTTTCCTGCGCGGAGGTCACGGCGAACCCGCCCGACCGCTGCTATTACTGCAAGAAGCACATCATGGGCGCGATACGCGAACGCAGCTGCGCCGACGGGTACGCGCTTATAATCGACGGCACGAACGCCAGCGATGATATCGCCGACCGCCCCGGCTACAAGGCGCTCGGCGAGGAGGGGATACTCTCGCCGCTGAGGATATGCGGCCTGACGAAAGCGGAGATACGCCGCATGTCGCACGAGGCGGGGCTGCCGACATGGGATAAGCCTGCCTACGCCTGCCTTGCCACGCGCATAGCGAGCGGTGAGCAGATCACGGCGGAGAAGCTGCGCGCCGTCGAGCAGAGCGAGGACTATCTGTTTTCACTCGGCTTCACGGATTTCCGCGTCCGCGTGCGAGGAAACGGCGCTCTGCTGCAATTCACAGCCGAACAGACGGAGCGCGCACACGAACGCTTACCGGAGATAGAGAAGAAGCTGGCGGAGTATTTTGACTCCGTGACGATAGACCCGAAGGTCAGGGAGAAGAGCTTATGAAAGCGCTGTATTTTGACTGCTCGATGGGCGCGGCGGGGGATATGCTCACCGCGGCGCTGCTGGAGCTGTACCCCGAGAAAGAGAAGTTCCTTGCGGAGATGAACAGGGTGTTTGACGGCAAAGCGGTCGTAAGCGCCGCGGCCGACACCAAGTGCGGCGTAACCGGCACGCACGTCACTATGACTGTTGACGGCGAAGAGGAGAGTGAGGGCGCGCAGTACCACGATCACCACAGGCACACGGACATTGGGGAGATCATGCGCTTTATCGAGTCTGTGCCGCTTCCGGAAAAGGTGCGGCATGACGCGGCAGAGGTCTATAAGATAATCGCCGAGGCGGAGAGCAGCGTACACGGCTGCACCGTTAAGAACGTGCACTTCCATGAGGTCGGAAGCATTGACGCGATGGCGGACGTGCTGAACGTGTGCATGCTGATGCACCTGCTCGCACCGGAGAGGGTGTACGCTTCGCCCGTTAACGTCGGCGGCGGAACCGTGAAGTGTGCGCACGGCGTACTGCCCGTGCCCGCACCGGCGACGGAGCTCATACTGCGCGGCATACCCACGTATTCGGGCAGGATAAAGAGCGAGCTTTGCACCCCGACGGGCGCTGCGCTGCTCAGATATTTCGTGGACGAGTTCGGCGAAGCGCCGGTGATGACCGTCAGCATGGCGGGCTACGGGACTGGCAAAAAGGACTTTGAGGTGCTAAACGCCGTCCGCGTCCTGCTGGGCGAGACGGAGAGGCAGCACGATGAGGTGCTGGAGCTGAGCTGCAATATCGACGACATGACCGGGGAAGAGCTCGGCTTTGCGATGGAGCAGCTGTTCGAGGCAGGGGCGCTCGACGTGTGGTTCACGGCGATAGGCATGAAGAAGTGCCGCCCGGGGACGATGCTCAGCTGCCTGTGCCGCCGGGAGCAGCGGGACGATGTGCTCCGCTGCATATTCAAGAACACGACGACGCTTGGCGTGCGTGAGAACGTATGCGCAAGGCATGTGCTCAGCAGGACGGCAGCGCAGCAGGACAGCGGCTTCGGAACGGTAAGGACCAAGCGCGCATCCGGATGGGGCGTTTCCCGGCAGAAGGCCGAGTATGACGACCTTGTGAAGATAGCCAAGGAAACAGGCATGAGCCTGATGGAGATAAAAAAGCTTATTAACTGAGGGAGGTACGCTTATGTATTGCACAAGAAAGGTTCTGGACGATCTTATTTGGGTAGGCGCGGACGACAGGCGGCTCGTATGCTTTGAGGGCGCATACGATGTGCCGAACGGAGTCTCCTACAATTCATACCTGATGCTCGATGAAAAGACCGTGCTCTTTGACACAGTGGACAAGGCCGTGTTCGGGCAGTTCTTTGAGAACATCGACCATGCGCTCGGCGGGCGCGGGCTTGACTACATCGTCGTTTCGCACATGGAGCCGGATCACGCGGCAACGCTTGAGCTGCTCCTGCAGCGCCACCCGGAGACGCGCGTGATATGCAACGACAAGATAAGGACGATGATAGCGCAGTTCTTCCGCGGCGACGATTTCAGCGCGCGGATGGACATCGTCAAGGAGGGCGACACCTTTAAGGCAGGCCGCCACGAGCTGACCTTCGTCATGGCGCCGATGGTGCACTGGCCGGAGGTAATGATGACCTACGACCTGACGGATAAGATACTTTTCTCGGCGGACGCTTTCGGCACATTCGGTGCGCTCAACGGCAAGCTCTTTGCGGACGAGTGCGACTTCATGGCAGAGTTTCTTGACGAGGCGCGGCGCTACTACACAAACATCGTCGGCAAGTACGGCATGCAGGTGCAGGCGGTGCTGAAGAAGGCTGCGGCGCTGGAGATCGCCTATGTCTGCCCGCTGCACGGCTTCGTGTGGCGCAAGGACTTCGGGGCGTATCTTGAGAAGTACCAGCTCTGGAGCAGCTACGCACCGGAGGAGAAGAGCGTCATGCTGGCGTATGCGTCGGTATACGGCCACACGGAGAATGCTGCGAACGTTCTTGCCGCAAAGCTCTGCGAGCGCGGAGTGACGGTGCGCATGTTCGACACATCGGTCATCCCCGCAAACCACATCCTCTCCGCGGCGTTCAGAAGCAGCCACCTTGTCTTTGCGGCGACGACCTATAACAACGGCGTATTCGTGACGATGGAGAACCTGCTGCATGACATTGTGAACCACAATCTTCAGAACAGGAAGATCGCTGTCATAGAGAATGGCACATGGGCGCCCACGAGCGGCAAGCTGATGCGTGAAATGCTCTCGGCACTCAAGAAGTGCGAGTTCATCGGAGAGAATGTGACGCTGCGCTCCTCCCTCGCGGAGGGCCAGCTTGCGGAGCTCGACGCCCTCGCCGACGCAATCGATGAGGATATCAAGGGGTAAGAGAGATAAAAACACCCACTCAGCGCTTGACAAAAGCACCGGGCGGGCGATATAATATAGCCAGACAAAGAGCGCTGCGACAAGCGGTTAACTCTTTAAGGTAAGATTTCTATGTTATAGAAACCGTCACTTGGCAGAGTGGCGGTTTCTGCTTTTTATGATAAACTGAAACATCAGCTTTCGCAGTGTCAGAGTTATCGTAAGCCGCATACGCTTCACCCCCTTTCGGGTGGCGTAGCTAACCGCCTGCCGTTGTGCAGCGCTCCCGGTGCATTAGCACCGATGACAAGATAACATAGCGCGTCGAAAAATGCAAGGATTGAGTCGGAACTTTTTGCTGTTTAATGGCCTTGGCAATACATCAGGTATTCCCGGCGGGATCTATGTTCGGGACATCCATGCTTTTATGACAGCATACATGTCCAAATTCTCTCCCAGATAAAATATGGTGTCTGGATATGCCTGTGCATCAAGGCTTGCGATGCCTGTACCGTCCTTTTTCAGTAATGAACGGCATTTACTCAGTACTTTGATCAGCTCACTGCACATCAAGGTTTCCCAAATACCGATCCTCCGAATTAAGGCTTCATCATATTGGCCGGTGCAAGCATAAACTGCATATTTACAATTATTATATATTGACTCCGGCGTCTTTGTGCCGTATACCGTGGCAAGGCCTATACCTGTTATATCTTCTTTCTTGATCCTTTTTCTGAAAATAAAACCACGCGTGAGCTCATTTTCAGTTAAGATAACAGGTCTGCACCAGAAATCAAATATTATTATTGAACAAATAATCATTATTATTAGAACTAAAATAATAACAACTGAAATCACAGAGCCAATCAACGCGAAAAAATGAAACGAAGTAGGTATTAGAGTGAATTTAGTACAAACAGTGCACAATACGAAAATAGAAAAAGAAAAATCGAAACAGCTCGCAACCAGCCAAAATATTGAGGGAGAATAAACCATTTTTTTCATACGCCTAAAGTTATCTGACATAAGAGAATCACACTCCTTGAGACAGCACTTATGGGATATAAATATTATAGCATATTACGCGAGGTTTTCAATATTTCGACAGAAAACAGAAAAGCAGCAGAGCCGAAGCTCTGCTGCTTTTGTTTATAAGGTTTAACCGAGAAATCAGATGAACTTATCGATGATGTTCTCGATGCCCTGGTTGTTGCCGTTGATGTACATGCAGACATCCCATGCGCGCCAGATAACGGTACGCAGGTTGCCGATGGCAACACAGTCGCCGACACGGAAGATGGTCTCCTTGCCCTTGACCTTGCGGGACAGATCCTTGCCGCCTACAGGAGTGGGAACGAAGCCGATACCGTTGACGACATTGTCGCACTCGACGAAGAACTTCTCGCCGGTCTTGACGTTCTTAACGGTGCAGCCCTTGTCGGTGATCTCGGTGATGGTGGACTGGAGGTAAACGGGAACCTTGTGGTACTCCATAGCATCACGCAGGAAAGAGGTGTTGGCAAGGCAGGTGACATCGGACTTGACGAGGTCGTTTGCGAACTCGACAATGATGGGGTGCTTGCCGTAGTTGAGGAGCAGGTCATATGCAGCCTCGCAGGAGGACTGGCCGCCGCCGAGGAAGAGAACCTTATCGCCGACCTCATGCTTCTCCTTGAGCAGCTGAGTGAAGGTGAGAGCCTTCTCAAAGCCGGGGATCATGGGCATGGTTCTGGGAGTGGAACCGGTGGCGATGATGACAGCGTCGAACTTGCCGATGGTGTTGACGTCGGTGACTTCGGTGTTGAAGTGGACTTCAATGCCGGCCTTCTCGATCTCTCTTCTGTACCAACGTATGAGCTCCTTATCGTTCTCCTTGAAGGTCATGGCGGAGGCAGTCAGGAACAGGCCGCCCAGCTCATTGGTCTTTTCAAAGATAACGGGGATGTTGCCCTGCTGATGCAGAACCAGAGCAGACTCCATACCGCCGATGCCACCGCCGATGATGGCGACTCTCTTGGCCTTCTTGGTGGGAGCAATGTAGTATCTGGTGTGCTGCATGGTGGTCGGGTTCAGAGCGCAGCGGCCAAGGTGCAGGGAGTCCATAAGGTTCTGGGTGTTGGAGGAACCCTTGTACTTTGCGAAGTTGAAGCAGCCGTTGTGGCAGCGGATGCAGGGCTTGATCTCGTCCTCGCGGCCTTCGAGGATCTTGTGGACCCACTCATGGTCAACGAGGTTCTGACGTGCGATAGCAACAGCGTCGAGTCTGCCGGCTGCGATCTCTTCAGCGGCCTTGACAGGATCCATACGGCCTGCGCAGACAACGGGCTTGGAGGTGAACTTCTTGATGTGCTCAACATAGCTGAGGTTGCAGTTATCCGGCATGTACTGAGGCGGATGTGCCCAGTACCAAGCGTCGTAAGTACCGTTGTCGCAGTTGAACATATCGTAACCGGCGTCCTCAAGGTACTTGATGGCCTTCTCGGACTCTTCCATGTCACGGCCCCATTCCTCGAAGTCGGTCTCATAAGGCATTGCGCCCTTGCACCAACCCTTGGTCTTGGAGACGACAGAGTAACGCAGGGAGACGGGGAAGTCATCACCGGCGTACTTCTTGATGCACTGAACGATCTCGACCGGGAAGCGGAAGCGGTTCTCGAAAGATCCGCCGTACTCGTCGGTACGGTAGTTCCAGTTGGCCATGGTGAACTGGTCAAGGAGGTAGCCTTCATGAACGGCGTGGATCTCAACACCGTCAACACCGGCGTCTCTCAGCTTCTTCGCGGTCTTACCGAAAGCTTCGACCATCTCGTGGATCTCTTCGACGGTCATGGGACGGGACTTGACATCCTCAGCCCAGCGGTTCGGGGTAGCGGAAGCGGAAGCGCAGGAGTACTGAACGTCAACGATGGGGGAAGCGAGCTTGTTGAGGAAGTCGTTCTTTGCGAGAACGGTCATCCAGCCGTTGATAGCCATGGAACGACCGAAGCCTGCTGCCAGCTGAATGAACAGCTTGCCGCCGGTCTTGTGGTACTCTTCCATGTAGGGCTTGAGCTGCTTGAACATCTTGTCGTTCTGCCAAAGCCACTTGCGGCCGGGGATACCGAGGGTATCGCGCACACACTGCATGCCGGGGAGGACAAGGCCGACGCCGTCCTGTGCTCTGTTGAGCAGGAAGTAAGCGGCTTCCTTATCGAAGTGGTTGGGCTCCAGCCAGCCAAACAGGGAGGTGCCGCCCATGGAGCACTGAACGATGCGGTTCTTGATCTCTACGTTACCGATCTTCCAAGGGGTAAAGAGAGCGCTGTATTTTTCGTTCATGAAATACATCCTTTCCTTTTCTTATCTTATTTATTTTACGGAGATGGGGAACCGGAAGGCATGTCCATCCACCGTTTTTTACAAACCCTTATGCCGCGGCTGAACCGACATACCGCAGCTTCACACTTGTCGCAATTATATCACGCTTTTTCAAAATAATCAATTGCTTAAAGCCTTTGTGTGAAGTCTATTTAGTATACAATTTTCAACGGTATGTATAGCAGAGTGTCAAAAACCAGACAGACTGCAGCAAAAAGTCTGAGCGCAGATCAGAGCCTGCCGCGGCTCAATCTGCGCTCGACGATAAAGAACACAGGGAGACTGATAAGGAAAGGGAAGAAGTAGGTCACGATCCTGTAAAGGAGCATCGCGCCAGAGGCGTCGATACTGCTGACGACGGCGGAATAGAAGAACACGAACGCAAATTCCAGAGGCCCGAGACCGTTGACATTCGGGAGAACGCCGGTGATGAGCAGCATCATCGCCGAGAGAATGAGCGAGTGGAGAAGGTCGGGGGAGTCAAGTCCCATGCAGCGCAGCGCCGCCGAGGGGATCATGTACAGTACCGTGAGCTTGAGGAAGTTCAGCAGCATGACCTTTGCCGAGACGGCCTTCATGCCTTTAAGGTGCGCGGCCTCCGCGTACATCAGGTCGATCTGGCGCAGCCATTTCTCGCGGCGCTCCGGCCATTTGCCCTTTTCGGGGAAGAGCCCGATGAGCTTCACGGCAAGGTCATGCACCGGCTTCCATGTACACAGCAGGATGAGCGCCGTGATTATCAGCAGGAAGATGACGATACCGGGGAGCACGTATTTGACGGACTCCGGCAGAACCTCACGCAGCCAGCCGAGGCCGGGGATGAGCATGACGAGGGCATAGATGAGTATCGCAGATTTATGGTAGACAAATTTCAGGATGAGCAGCCCGACGCTGCGTCCGGCATCGAGCCCGCATCGGTCAAGGTAGACGCTCTGCATAGGTATCGTGATCGCGCCGCCGCTTGCGGTCAGGCCGAAGGCACCGAGGAAGGTCAGCTCGAAGGCCTGACGGTAGCTCAGCTCCGGCAGACGGCTGCGCAGCAGCGTCATGCACATCGCGGAGTCGATGAGCTGGTAGCCCAGCCCCATCGCGAGCAGCAGGCACACACCGGGGACAGAGACCTCCGACAAGGCGGAGATAATCTCCGGAAGCTTATCCCGGAACACGATATACAGAAGCAGGAGAACGAGCGCCAGCGCGGCAAGCCCGCTGACAAGGGAACGTTTTTTGGATTTTTCCATTTTGAACAATTTTCCTTTTTACAGGCGGCGCCGCATATCATGCGGCTTTGAGGTCAATGTGCGCCGCGGTGCGCAAGCTCGGCGGCCTCCGCCCAGAGGGTGCAGGCGCGGTGCATATCAGGCTCCGCTTCCGGTTTCATACCGCGGATGAACCAGTCGCTCAGAAGCCCGGAGCAGTTGAAGCGGCACATATAGGTCATGAAAGCGCGGGTATCATAATCAAGCTCACGCCCGGCGGCGTAGCGCTCGATGAAGCGGTCAGACCAGTATTCGCAGGCGTGGCTCAGACACTGGTCAAAGACATCCCGCGCGGCGGACGAATAGACATGCAGCACGGCGCGGCGGTTCTCGGACAGCATATCCAGCGCCTTATGCATGCACTGCTCGGGCGCATCGTCGCTGTAATACTCGCTCAGGATCGAATCGATCTTGCTGCGGACGATCTCATCGAGCAGGGCGGGCATATCCTTGAAGTGATAATAGAATGTGTTGCGGTTTATATCGCAGTCACGGACGATGTCGAGCACGGACACGTCACGGTAGGCGCGCTGGTTGAGAAGCTTCACGGCGGACTGCATTATCAGTTCCTTTTTACCGGCAATAAGTCATTCCCCCACAATATTTTATATGGCTAACTTATCTCAATTCCGTGTAAACTGTTTTTCAATCCAAGCTCAACATTTATTGATGTTTGCCCAAAAACGTTGATCTGCTTAATATCCGATAATGCTGTCAAAGCCGTAGTAGAGCGCCATGTAGACATTTGACCAGTCGGAGGCATCCTCAGTGCTGAGGTAATCGAGCCCCTCGATGGCGCTGTATTTCGTCCTCGCGTATGGGCGGGGGAGCTGGATGTCTTTCTCGCCGTTTGCGATGCACTCGGAAATAAGCTGCTCATTGTAGGAAAGGGCGATGTGCGTGCGGCGGATATCGCTGACGCCAATATATCCGAAGTACAAAAGCGCAGCGACGCTCACGGCGCACAGCGCGGCGAGGAGGGACTTGTATCTGCTCTCAAACAGCGGCGGGAAAAGTATGGCCACGGCGCACAGGAGCAGGATAAGCCCTATGTAGGTGCTGCGCCCCGTGCAGTACATCGCAAAGGTCAGTACAAAGTGCCCCGCGAGCGAGCCGAGCAGGAGAATGAGCGAAGCGATGCGCAGCCGCAGCTCCGCTTTGTTCTTCACGGCGAGGTAAAACAGCAGTGCCCAGGTGAGCAGCAGCGGCCAGAAGCGCAGATAATATGAACCCGTTTCAACGAAGTTTGAGAGCAGCACAGGGATAGAAAACTCCGCAGACTTATTCACGCTCTCCGCCGGGGCGAGCATCATGTACATGAACCCCGCAAAGGCAGCGAGCAGCGAGAGGTACATCCACGGCGCAATGCGCTGCTTAAAGTAAAAGCGGCACACGGCTGTGACGAGCATCACCATGAATATCACGGCGACGGAGGAGTTTTCCGAATACGCGCCGACGAGGGCGGAGAAGACGATGAACAGCACGCGCGCGGGCTTTGACGGCTCACGGTCATGCAGGAGCTTATCGAGGTACGGCAGCATGAACACAAGGCACAGCACCCCGCACCAGAGGTAGTTTATCGCGCCGGTGAGCCAGAGAAAGACCTGGCCGAACTCGGGCTGGAGCACCCAGATGCAGCCGAAAATTGCCAGCAAGCCGAGAGCGTTATGCTCCCTGACCTGACGCGCGATGGAGTATATGAGCCAGATCATGGCAAGAAAGACGAGGGGATTGATGAGCTTGAAGACGATGGGCGGCAGGAGCAGGAAGAGCTGCACAAGAAAATGCGCAGCGACGCGGCCGTTCATTATGTGCCGGTGCGCGGCCATTGAGGGGAAAATATCCGCGACACTTTCAATGCGGCTCTCATCGGCATAGCTGAAAAAGTAACGGTAGTCGTCCGCGACGAGATCCGTCCACAGATTGCACACGAGCATCACAAGAAATATGCCGATGCACGCTGCGGCGACGGTGACGCGGGAGCGGTTGACCCTATCAAAAATTCCGGATTTGTTCATAGACGGCTCCAATGGAAAATTTACATAACTTGGTTAACATAATTATTTACCAAACACCCATAGGTGCGTGACGCCGAAGGCCTCGCGGATAAAGCAGTTGAGGGTATATATCGGATAGCCAAGGCTGCCCGAGACACCGGCGGCCTCCGCGCCGAGGAGCTTTGCCATGCACTTGGCACGGTAGAGATGATAGCAGCTGGAAACGATGGCAATATTGCCGTCGGGCGTGTCGCCGCGGCGCTCTATAATGGCAAAGGCGTTCTGAAGGTTCTCCATCGTGGTGGTGGAGCGATCCTCTTTGATGAGCCGGTCAGGGGCGACGCCCTGCGCGGTGAGCCAGTCATACATACAGTCGGCCTCGGTCATGCTCTCGCCATTGCCCTGCCCGCCGCAGAGGATGGCGGTACTGCCGGGGTTGGCGTCCAGATATTTCATCGCGCCCTCCATGCGGTGGATGAGCGCGAGGGACGGCCTGTCATCCAGCACGGCGGCGCCGAGGACGACGATGTATTTTTTCTCACCGGCGTTCCTGTCCGTGCGCGCGCTGCCGATGATAAGTCCCTCGACGGCGCAGAAATACATGAGCCCCACGGTCGTGACGATCACGGCGGCCTTCCACAGCGCGTCAGGCGCAAAGCGGCAGAGCGTGACGAGCGCCGCCGCGTAGATAAGCGCAAAGGCGATATATCCGTAGCCGCGCATGGCGAACTTGAAGAACAGCGCAAGGATGAGCAGAATGATATCGGCAAGCAGCCAGTGCGGCATCTGTTTGAGAAAGCTCATGCGTTCAGCTCCTCCCAGCGTTCGTACAGCGCGAGGAGCTCTTCATCGAGTGCGTCCTTCTGCTGCTGGATGTCCATAAGCTTCTGGTAGTCGGAGGAAAACTCCTCGGACTGGCGGTCGAGCTCTGCCGACTGTGCCTCGAGCTTGGCGATTTCCTTTTCAAGCTTGGCGATGGACTTCTCATTGTTCTTCGGACGCGGCGGGCGGGACTTCTTCTCTTTCTCAAGGGCCTTTTCCTGCTCACGCTCGCGCTGACGGTCGTTCTGTGCGAACACCGCCTGACGCTCGCGCCAGTCGCAGTAGTCCCGGTAGCTGCCGCGGAAGTCGGTTATCTTCCCGTCGGCAAGCGCCCAGACGCGCGTGGCGAACTTCTCTATAAAATAACGGTCGTGCGAGACGAAGAGCAGCGTCTGCTCATAGTCCGAGAGCGCGTCCTCCATCCATTCGCGGCTGGCGATGTCGAGATGATTCGTAGGCTCGTCAAGGATGAGGAAGTTTATATCCCCGCCCATGAGCATGCACAGGCGCAGACGGCTCTTCTCACCGCCGGAGAGCGCGCCGACCGGGGTCAGCACATCCTCGCCGCGAAAGCCGAAGGCCGCGAGACGGTCGCGTGCCTGCTGCGGCAGGCAGCGGCAGTCATAGAGCATCGTGTCAAGCGCGCTGCGGCTCTCGTCGGTAAAGCTGACGAGCTGCGGGAGATATGCCGTGCGTATCGCGGGACCGAGATAAAGGTAGCCCGAATCGGGCTTTTCCTGATTCATGATGAGCTTCACGAGGGTGGATTTTCCCGTGCCGTTATCGCCGATGAGGGCGATGCGCTCCCCGCCGGTGACGGTCAGGTCAAGATCGGAGAAGAGCTTCTTTTCGCCGTAGCTCTTGGAGATGCTGTCCATGACAAGCACCTCGTCACCCTCGAAGCTGCGCTCCTTGAACTTGACGGTGAGCTTCTTCTGCTCGGTCGGGCGCTCGGTATGGCTGAGCTTTTCGATGCGCTTTTCCATAGAGAAAGCGCGCTTGTGGAGCTTGTCATTGCCCATGAAGGCCCAGAGATGCATCTGTGCCGCGGCGCGCTCAAGCTGCTCTATCTTTGCCTGATCCTTCTCGTATTTCTTCAGCTTCTCCTCAAAGCGGCGCTGCCGCTCCTCAACGTAAAAGCTGTAGTTGCCGGAGTAAAACTCCGCCTTGCCGTCGACGATTTCGATAGAGCGCTCGACGACGCGGTCAAGAAAATACCGGTCATGGCTGATGGCGAGCACCGTACCCTTGAAGCGCAGAAGATAGTCCTCCAGCCACTCCGTCGCGTGCAGGTCGAGGTGGTTCGTAGGCTCATCCAGCAGGAGAATGTCAGTGTCCTCAAGGATAAGGCGCGCGAGGTTCACACGGGTCTTTTCCCCGCCGGAGAGAGAATCAAAGGGCTGGGCGAGCATTGCCGGGGGAATATCCAGACCGTTTGCGACGCGGCTGCGCTCAACGTCCATCTCGTACCCGCCGAGGCGGGCATAGTCAGCCTGAAGCTTGTCATACTGCTTCAGCAGCTCTGCCGACTGGTCGTGTTCCATCTGCGCTTCAAGCTCGTTCATGCGCGCGGCGACGGCGTAGATATGCCGGTGCGCGTCGCGCAGCACCTGCTCGACCGTCCAGCCCTCGGGGTAGACGGGTATCTGCGAGATGAGGCCGAGGCGCTTTGACGGGGCTATTGCGACCTCGCCCTCGTCATAGCCGATCTCGCCGACGAGGATACGGAAGAGCGTGGTCTTGCCGCAGCCGTTGTGGCCGAGGATGCCGACGCGCTCACCGCTGTTGACGGTGAAGGACAACCCATCCAATATATTTTTGCCAAGCTCGAAGGATTTGACCAGTGAGCTTACGGATATATCTATCATTTCTGTGTTCCTTATATCTGTATTGAATTACTCTATATTTTCAACTGCCCATTGCAGAAAGCCGTTGGTGATGGCACCTGCGACGGTGATGCCGTAGCCGCCGCGCTCGACAAGCGTTACAAAGGCGTAGGGATGCTCGTCATCCGCAAGGAAGCCGACGAACCACGAATGCGAGTCGCCGTCGCCAAGCTCGGCGGTGCCGGTCTTGGCGCAGAGCTTCAGGCCGGGGAAGTTCACATCGCCGTCATAGTGGTCGACGACGTTGTAGTTCATCATCTGCGTGAGCTGCTTTGCCGTGGCGGGCTCGATGAGAGCGGTGGTCACAGGTTCTTCACCGGAGACCATATGCGGCTCGATGAGCGTGCCGCCGTTTGCAATGGCGCAGACATAGCGCAGCATCGCATAGGGGCAGACGGTATCGGTCGACTGGCCGATGCCGGACCAGCCAAGCTCGGGGTCACCGACGAAATCGAGCGGGTAGGTGCCCGAGGCACAGCCGATGCCATCGAGCTCATGGGACGAGAGAAAGCCGTATTTTGTGACGTAGTCGATCATGGTCTCCTGACCAAGCATCACGGCTATCTGCGCGAAAGCGATATTGCAGGAGTTGGAGAGCGCCTGCTCAAAGGTCTGGGTATAGTGCGCGGCCTTGCAGGTAATGGGTACGCCGGCTATTTTATATTCACCCTCGCAGTAGAAAGTGCGCTCGTTTATATCGGAGATGTTCTCGATAGCGGCGGCCGCGGTGACGAGCTTGAAGGTCGAGCCGGGGGTGAACGCGGCGGAGAGGCAGCGGTTGAGATACGCCCCGTCAGGGACGCCGTTTTCCACATCCAGCGGGTCGACCGTCGGAGCCGAGACCATGCCGAGAAGCTCGCCGGTCTTATAGTTGCAGACGAGCACCGCAGCGTTATGCTCCGTGTCGAGAAGCTCGTATATTTTATTGTTGAGCCTTGCGTCGATCGTGAGGGTGAGGGTACTGTCCTCGGCGTGCGTCGTGCCGGTGAGGAGGCTGAAGCCGTTCACATCGCGGCGGTAGCGCGAGAGGATGCCAGTGCCGGTGCGCCCCCAATAGTCGCCGGTGACGTGGTAGTTTGACATCCGCGTCTCAGCGTCGGGGGAGAAGAACTCGTCCGCCCCGCCGAAGGAGGCGAGGACTATACCGCTGCGGTCGAGCAGCATACCGGTGGAACCAGAGTTCGAGCGGGAGAAGTACAGCGCCCAGTCCTGCCCGTGGTCGATGTAATTGAGGACGTACACGATCATGCCGAAGATAACGCCCGCTGCGATAAGCAGCACGCAGAAGGCGCGGTTGGTTATTTTTCGCACGGCTGCCACACCTCCCAGTTTGCAGGATCGTCATCCGGAGCATAGCCGTTATCGGACGCGCCGGGGGTATCGTCTTCGGCCTCATCGTCATCCTTGCCGCGCCCCGGACGGACGGCAAAGCTTGCGTTGCGCCGGGTGTCGGAGCTTTTGATAAAGGCCATGAGCATCCAGCAGGAGATAAGCGAGGTGCCGCCGCGTGAGACAAATGGGAAAGTGACTCCCGTAAACGGAAGCAGGTCGAGCGAGCCGAAAACATTGAGCGCAAGCTGCACGAGCAGCATGCTCATCGCGGCGCAGGAGGCGATGGAATAATACGCCGAGCGCCCGCGCCGCGCGCTGCGCACGGCGAAGAAAGCCAGCACCAGCACCGCGAGCACCATTATGAGCCCGATTATAAGCCCCTGCTCCTCGCAGATAACGGCAAAGACCATGTCGGTATTCGCAGCGAAAATGTCCTTGAGCCAGCCGCCGCCTGCACCCTTGCCGTACAGGCCGCCGGAAGCGGCGGCGGACATGGCGCGCGTCTGCTGGAAGCCCTTGTCGTAAATATCCTCCCACGCATGCCCCCATGTGGCAAAGCGCTGGGCAATATAGGGCTTGACGCTGACGGCGAGAAAGCCCGCAAGCCCCGCGCCGGTCACGGCGAGGAGCACCGTTGCGATGGAACCGGAGCGCAGATAGGAGATAACAAGGAAGGTCGCAAAGAAGATGAGCGCCGTGCCGAAGTCCCCGATAAGGGCGAGGGCGATGACGCAGAATGCCGAGAAGCCGATAAAGGTATAGAGGTTATTACGGCGATAGAGCCTGTCGAGTGTTGAAGCGCCGGCATAGATATAGCCGACCTTGACAAGCTCGGACGGCTGGAACGAAAATCCGCCGAACTCAAGCCAGTTGCGCGCGCCGAGAACGGCGTCGCTTGCGACGATGTTGACGGCCATCAGCAGCACGGCCAGCGCTGCTATCGGGATGCGCGCGGCAGCCGTGCGGCCGAGCTTGCGCAGCCACCAGCCCATGAGCAGGAACAGCAGCACCGCCGCGATGGTGAGGACGATCTGCTTATACATATCGTCCGGAGTGGACGAGGCGGCGACGGACATACCGAGGGTGGTGAGGTAAAAGGCGATGGTCTCTATCTCAAAGCCTGAGCGGTTCATAACGCGCATAGCGTTATAGCAGCACCACTCCAGACCGATGAGCGCGAAGAAAGCGAGCGCGATGGCGAAGAGCTGCTCACCGGATGAGGTAAGGCAATGCTGAAGCAGAAGCGCAAGCTGAAACAGAGTAAGCTCAAAGAGCGTGACGGCGGGGGAGACGCCCTGACCCGCCGCAGTGCGGACGGATTCATAGCTTTCCTTATCGTCATGGCTCAGTTCGTGAAAGCGCAGGGATTCACCGGCAAGGTTGATAAGGTCGCCGTGCTGTACGGGCAGGCCGCGCCCGCCGGCCTTGACGCCGTTGACCCAGACGCCGCCCTTTGAGAAGATATCATAGATGCGCCACAGTCCCTTGTCGTTGCGCGTGAGCACGGCATGGGTGCGGCTGACGTTCGGATAGATAAGGCGGACATCGCAGGAGAGTGTGCGGCCGATGATGTTCTCCCAATGCGTGAGGGTATAGGTCTGCGACTCGTGCCAGAGATAGCCCCAGACCTCGGGCTCATATCGGTCGGAGAGCATGGAGCGGATGCAGCGGACGATGATGACGAGCGAGAGGATGATAAGCGCGTACTTGCTCGCGGCAAGAGTATATTCGGTCAAGGCGTCCACCGTATCACTCCTTTCAAATAAATCAAATAGACATACCAATTCCAATAATATCACAGTATAGCACATTCGACTGCCGGTTGACAACTGCCGCGGCATAAACTACAATATGCTTATGGACAGAAAAACGAAAAAATGGATAATCATTCTGGCAGCCGTGGTGATAGCAGGGCTGGTTTCGTACTGCCTTGCGATGAGCACGGGCGGCGGGACAGTTGCGGTGATCTCGATAGACGGAGAGGAGTATGAACGGATCGATCTGTCGAAGGTCACGGAGAGCTACGATATCGAGCTGAGCACGCAGTACGGGCACAACACTGTACACGTCGAGCCGGGGGCGATATCGGTCACAGCGGCGGATTGCCCGGATCGCGTCTGTGTGAGCCAGGGACGGATAAGCCAGAGCGGGATGCCGATAGCCTGTGTGCCGCACAGGCTCGTGATACAGATAGAGGGAGGCGAGCTCGATGGCTAAGACGAAGAAGCTCTGCTTCATGGCTGTGCTGACGGCGATAGCGCTGACGATATTCATGATAGAGAACCAGCTGCCGTCACCTGTGCCGATACCGGGAATAAAGCTCGGCCTTGCAAACATTATAACCCTCACGGCGATGGCGATACTCGGCAGGAAAGAGGCCGGGGCGATACTTGCGGCGAGGATAATAATGGGTGCGATATTCGCGGGCAGCCCTTCAACATTCATATACAGCGCCGCAGGGGGGATACTGGCGTATATCGTGATGTGCGTGACGATAGGGCTGTTTAAGGAAAACCAGCTCTGGATCGTCAGCGCCCTTGCGGCCATTGCACACAACGCAGGGCAGCTCGGCGCGTGTGCGCTCATAGTAAAGACGCCGGGCATTTTTGCCTACGCGCCGATTTTGGCTGCGTCCGGAGTTATAACGGGTGTGTTCACCGGCTTTGCGGCGATATATCTAATCCGCGCGGTGAAGAAATTGAAGCTGTGATTTGAGCTATGAATTTTATTAGTTTGACTATTTGCACGAAACGGGTATAATAAGCTTACATATATTTGAATTGGAAAGGCAGATCATTGATATGAGCGAATGCACACATGATTGCTCCACCTGCGGCGAAGCCTGCGCTTCCCGCGAACCGGAGAGCTTTCTCAAACCGCTTCACGAGGGCGCAAGTGTAAAGAAGGTCATTGCCGTCGTCAGCGGCAAGGGCGGCGTCGGCAAGTCCCTTGTCACGAGCCTGATGGCCTCCGAGATGCAGCGCCGCGGCTACAACTGCGCGGTGCTCGACGCGGACATTACGGGCCCGTCGATACCGAAATCCTTCGGCATCCACCAGCACGCGACCGGCACGGAGGAGTACCTTATACCCGTCACGACGCACTCCGGGATACAGGTCATGTCCATTAACCTCATCCTTCAGGATGAGACGGAGCCTGTTGTATGGCGCGGCCCGGTCATCGCGGGCGCGGTCACGCAGTTCTGGACGGACGTGATGTGGACGGATGTGGACTATATGTTCGTCGACATGCCTCCCGGAACGGGCGATGTGCCGCTGACGGTGTTCCAGTCCCTGCCGATAAGCGGGATAGTTATCGTCACGACGCCGCAGGATCTTGTCGGGATGATAGTCGCAAAGGCCGTGAACATGGCGGATATGATGAAGGTCCCGGTGCTCGGCATCGTCGAGAACATGAGCTACTACAAGTGCCCGGACTGCGGCAGCGAGCACTCTATCTTCGGAGAGAGCAAGGTCGAGGCGCTGGCAAAGCAGTATAACATCCCGCACTTTGCAAAGTTGCCGATAGACCCCGTTATCACCACGATGGTGGACGCGGGCGAAGTGGAGTCAGTGAGCGGGGAGCACATCGCGCCGCTGATGGACAGCATCGAAAAGGAGACATGACATGCGCATAGCAGTTGCATATAAGGACGGAGAAATTTTCGAGCATTTCGGCCACTGCGAAATGTTCGCGATATACGACTATGAAGACGCAGACGTGAACAAGTGCACCAAGCGCCTTGTCGAAACGGCAGGACGCGAGGGGCACAAGGCCATGAGCGACCTGATGCGCGAGGAGAAGATCGACGCGGTCATCGCCGGGAACATGGGCGGCGAGGCAAAGGCGCTCCTGCTCAGCTACGGCATAATCCCGATAGTCGGCTACTGCGGCAGCGCGGACGACGCGGCTGACCTGCTTATCACCGGGAGACTGCCGATAGTCGACCCCGGCGCGGGCATGGGCTTTGGCGGCGGCTGCTCCGGAAGCTGCGGCGGATGCAGCGGCTGCGGAACAAGCAACGGGGGCTGCGCCTGCGGCGACGACAGCGGAAGCTGCGGCTGCGGCTGTCACTGAGCGGAATAAGAAACTATACGCCCGCTGCGATATTGCAGCGGGCGTAAAACTTGCCAAAGAATCAGGAGGCTTTCAAGATGCAGGACATTACAGAAATAATGAATATGCTTGATTGGCATAAGCCGCCCGAAGTCCAGAGCAAGGGAATAGCTTTGGCGGAAAACGCAGAAACAGTTCGCTCGTTTATACAGCCGCTGACACCGGAACATAACAAAAATGTCTGGGAAAACTGCGCAGTCATTATAGCGGAGAAGAGCGATGAAAAGCTTGAGCCTTATTTGGCCGAATTACTGGAATGGGTGCAGGACATGAACTGGCCGGGTGCTTTCCGCATCATGGACAGACTGCAAAAATACTCGGACGACGCTTCTTTACGTAGTGCGGTAAACGCCTGCATTGCAAAAGCAAGGGAGTGCGGCGATAAGGTTTGGGAGAGTAATTTATGTTTGCTGCTGGAAAGGCGAGGGAGAGAATGATCGAACAGTCTCTGTGATTAGCTGGAACATTTCGGATTCAGGTATGTAATAGGGTTTTGTGCACTTTGGTTCAGCTTTAATCCAGCTATGGATTTTCCGTAATAGAAAGCTTCGTTATCGTCAAGCGGCAGGCCGAGTTCAAAATTCTTGTCTACAAAGAAAACGCGATTCCCTGTCTGCGACGTTAAAATCTCGTCTTGTATTGGACGTTTCTCAGGTTTGTCTTTACATCTGTACCATTGAGTAGGCTTGTAGACGGCAACGATCAGGGAATTATAAACGCCAAAAACATACTCAACGTTTTGAACATTGTTTATTGAGGCTCTCCATAAACCACGAACAGAATCATACAGTTCAGCGGCAGGCATATTTCTGCGGTAAAGCTTGTTGATTTTAATGACGAGGATTTTATGCTTGATATCCTCGCTGCATAGCTCTTCCGCGCCATATATTTTTTCAAAATCTTCTACAGATAAAGCTTCAGCGGAATGATGCCCTGCAACGATATTCGTAAGACAGACATCGCCTACATAATTGAAAGCATTGATCAATGCCGCTTCTGCGGCAAAAGCTTCCGCTTCGGTAAGGTTGCTGTTAATGATAATTTTCCTGACAGCTAATCCGCTGGACTTGATTTGAGAAATGGTTTTCAGCTTGAGCTTATCACTGTCCGGACTGTTCAGACTTTCTTTTTCGTGCTCAAATACTCTGTTTCCGGTGCCTTTGCCAATATAGAAAAAATGGTCAGTCCTTGGGTCGATTAACCCATATACATAATAGTCACCTAACGAGAGCAGGCTCTTTTCTGAGAAGCTATCCATGATACTCACTACCTGTTAACTTACACTCTGATTTATTTCTCCAGCATGACCACGCACTCGATGTGCTCGGTATATGGGAACATATCGACCGGCTGGATGCGGCGGAGCTTATAGCCGCCGGAGAGGAGCACGTCGAGGTCGCGGCGCTGGGTGTCGATATTGCAGGAGATATAGACGATGCGCTTCGGCGCACATTTGAGCAGTGAGGAGAGAAAACGTTCATCGCTCCCGGCGCGGGGCGGATCCATGAAAACAATGTCGGGCTTCACCTTGTCCGCGGCCATCTGCTCCATGTACTTACCCGCGTCGCCGACGGTGAACCAGCAGTTTTTGACGCCATTCAGGCGGGCGTTCGCTATCGCGTCGTTCACCGCGTCGCGGTTTATCTCGACGCCGATGACCTGCTTCGCCTTATCCGAGGCGCTGAGACCGATGGTGCCGATGCCGCAGTAGGCGTCGAGCACGGTCTCATTTCCGGTGAGACCGGCAAGGTCAATGGCGGCGGAATAGAGCTTTTCGGTCTGGACGGGGTTTATCTGATAGAACGAGCGCGAGGAGATGCGAAAGCGCTTGCCGCAGAGCACATCCTCGATATAGCCGCTGCCGTAGATGACTTTTTCGCGCGTGCCGAGGATGACGGGACCGAAGCGGTCGTTGATATTGAGAACGACGGTGGTGATCTCCGGGTGCTTTTCCAGAAGCTTTTTGAGGAAGGGCTTCTGGAGCTTGAATATCGGCGAGACGGCGACGAGCACGACCATGACCTCGCCTGTTGCAAAGCCGCGCCTGATGAGGATGTGACGCAGCCAGCCGCTGCCGCCGCGCTCATCGAACACCTGTATTTTGAACTCCGGGAGCATGCGGCGGATATCGACGATGATCTCATCGGCGAGCTTATCTTCGATCATGCACTCGTCGACCGGGACGATGCGGTGACTGCCGGGCTGATAGATACCGGATATGGTCTTGTTCTTCGCACGGTCATAGGCGAGGGCGGCGTGAACTTTATTGCGGTAATGCGTCGGCTCATCCATGCCGATTATGTTTTCAACGTGCCCAAGCTCGCCGAGCACAGAGACAGCACGGCGCTGCTTGTGCAGAAGCTGCTCGGCGTATGGCAGGTTCTGGAGCTGACAGCCGCCGCACTTGCGGAAGTTCGGACAGGGGATATGTTTCTGATCCATTGTGATCTCCAAATAAAAGTAATTTGCTATATAATATACCACATTACCGGGGCTTTGCATAGCGCCGGGCGGAGGATTTATGGATATAATTTACCGGGACGAGAGCATAATAGTGTGCATAAAGCCAGCGGGAGTGCTGTCGACAGATGAGCCGGGCGGACTGCCTGAGCTGCTGCGCCGCGAGCTTGGGGACGAAAAGGCGGACGTGCGCACGGTGCACCGGCTCGACCGCGCGGTGAGCGGGCTGATGGTGCTCGCGCGCGGCGCTGCTGCGGCATCTGAACTGAGCCGCCAGGTACGCGAGGGCGAGTTTGAAAAGCACTACATGGCGGTCGTCCACGGCGAGGCCGCGGAGCGCGCGACGCTCACCGATCTGCTTTACCGTGACAAGGCGCGGAAAATGACCTTCGTCACCGATACCCCGGCAAAGGGCGTGCAGGAGGCCGTGCTCGACTATGAGCGCGAATGGTGCGCGGAGGGTCTGAGTGAGGTTTACATAACACTACACACCGGAAGAACGCACCAGATACGCGTGCAGTTTGCGTCACGCGGACTGCCGCTTGTCGGCGAGCGCAAATACTGCGAGCCGCGCGACGAGTGCCCGCTTGCGCTGTTCTCCTGCGAGTTGGGCTTCACCCATCCTGCGACGGGGGAGCGGATGCGCTTCAAGGCGGAGCCGCCCGAAGAATGGCCGTGGACGGCGGATGTTTGACATTTTGTAAATTAGTGTATGATTCTATTGCCAAAGGCAGGGAGTGCGCGTATAATAAACTTAAAATTTCTGAAATAGTTCGACTGGAGCTTTGAATGGAAACTCTTAAATTCATCCTTGTGATAATTGCCGCCTATGTTATGGGTTCGCTCAGCATATCGATATTCATGTCAAGCCGTGTGCTCGGCAGGGACATCAGAAGAGCAGGGAGCGGCAACGCCGGGGCGACCAATATGGCGCGCGTCTATGGAATGAGCGCGGGTGTGCTGACCCTCGGCGGGGACATGTGCAAGACGGCGGCCGCGATGCTGTTGGGCTATCTTGTTCTTGGCGACAGGGGCATGGCGGCGGCAGGCATGGCCTGTATGGCTGGGCATTGCTATCCGCTGCTGCACGGCTTCAAGGGCGGCAAGGGAGTTTCCGCGGGTGCGGCGATAGCGTTGTGCATCGACTGGCGCGCGGGACTGCTGACGATAGCGGTGTTCGCCATCGCGGCGCTGTGCTCGAAGAAGGTGTCCTTCGGCTCGATATGCGCGGCGCTGTCCCTGCCGGTATGGGCGCTGGTGCTGGAGCTGTCACAGCCGCGGTGCGCGCTGGCGATAGTTGGAATGTGCCTCGTCGTCATACGGCACAGGGAGAATATAAAGCGCCTGATAAATGGGACAGAGCCGGATTTCAAGCCCGGCAAGAGTAAGCGGGCGAGAGAGACTGACAGACAACATAATTAGGTTGACATAATTGCAAAATATAAAGCCTCGCATACGTTCATGCGGGGCTTGAAAAATTCTGGGAAAAATAGTATATTTGTCTTATCATAAATAAAAGGAGTCGGAGCAATGGATAATAAGTACACTGCCGGTATCGACAAGTTCATAAATGACAACAGAGAGAATATTATAAGAGACATCGCGCGCCTTGTGGCGATAGACAGCGTCGAGGGCAAGGCGGAGCCGGGCGCACCCTTCGGCAAGGGGCCGAAGCAGGCGCTGGAGCTGGGACTTGAGATATGCCGCGAGCTGGGGCTAAAGGCTGTCAACTGCGAGGATAAGATCGGCTACGGCCAGATCGGCGATGCGGAGGATTACCTCGCCACCATCACGCACCTTGATGTCGTCCCCGTCGGCGAGGGCTGGACGGGCGACCCGTTCACGCTGCGCGAGCGCGAGGGGTATATCATCGGCCGCGGCGTAATGGACGACAAGGGACCGTCCGTCCTGTGCCTGTATGCGCTCAAGTACCTCAAGGACGCGGGCGTCCCGCTGCGCTACAGCATCCGCGCACTGCTCGGCACCAATGAGGAGACCGGCATGGGCGATGTGGAATACTACCTTGACAATTACAAGGCTCCGGTGTTCTGCTTCAGCCCGGACTCCGGCTTCCCTGTCTGCAACGGCGAAAAGGGCATATGCAACCTGCGCATCGTCTCCAAGACGAAGCTTGACAAGATCGCCGACATCCGCGGCGGCGTTGCGGGCAACGTTATCCCCGGCAAGGCCGAGGCGTGGGTAAAGGGCGCAAAGCCTGCTTCTACAGAGAGCGTCACCGTCGAGACCGACGGCGAGCTGTGGCACCTGACCGCGAAGGGCATCGGCGGTCATGCCTCCATGCCTGAGGGCACAGTGAACGCGATAGGCGTGCTGATAAGCTATATTCTCGAAAACAAGCTTGCGGGCGAAGAGGAAGAGAAGTTCCTGCGCCTGCTTATGAAGCTGCACGAGAGCTGGGACGGCAGCGGTCTCGGCGTTGATGCCGACGACGGCAAGTTCGAGCCGCTCACGATAATCGGCGGCGTGATAGGCGTTAAGGACGGGCACATCTTCCAGACTGTCGATAGCCGCTATCCCACCAACACCAGCGGCAAGAAGATCGCTGACACTATCTCCGCGCTTGCGGGAGGGCTCGCGGAGATCGAACTCAAGAGAGACACCGCTCCGTTTTACATGAGCATCGATAACGCCGCGGTAAAGGTCTGCATGGACGTTTATAACGCTGTCACCGGCGAGGACGCGAAGCCCTACACGATGGGCGGCGGCACCTATGCGCGCGATTTCCCGAACGGCGTGTCCTTCGGCCCGGAGCACCCGGAGCGCAGCTATCCCGACTTCTTCGGCCCGATACACGGCGCGGACGAGGCGGCAAGCATTGACGAGTTCATGGAGGCGCTGAAGATATATATCCTCGCGCTCATCGAGCTTGAAGCGGTAGAGTTCTGATACGACAGATCATAACATCCGGGGAAGTCTGCACGGCTTTCCCGGATGCCGTATACACGGGCTTTTCCGGCAGTATTTAACATTTTTTTAACCTTTATTTTGCGTCGGCGGTTATAATCTATAATGATTTGAAAGCTAAGATTAAAGCAAACATATATTATGAAAGAGAAGGGCAGAATAAACTATGAGTAAAAGAGCTCTTGTTGTTGAAGACGATGCGAACATTGCGGAGCTGCTGAGACTGTATCTGGGTAAGGACGGGTTTGACGTCATGATCGCCGCCGACGGCGGGAAGGCAGAGTCCAGCTTCGATCTTTTCTCCCCGGATGTAGTGCTGCTCGATATCATGCTGCCGGTCAAGGACGGCTGGCAGATATGCAGGGACATCAGGAAGAAGTCCTCGGTGCCGATCATTATGCTCACCGCGAAGGGAGAGACCGCAGATAAGATAAACGGACTCGATATGGGCGCGGACGACTATGTCACAAAGCCATTCGACGTCAAGGAGCTGCTCGCGCGTGTACACGCGGTCATGCGCCGCACGGACGCGGACGCGCCGGTCGAGAAGAAGCTCACCTTCGATAAGCTTGTGATAAACCTCGAGTCCTATGAGCTGATAGTCGACGGCGTGAAGATCGACACCCCGCCAAAAGAGATGGAGCTGCTGTATCATCTGGCAGCGTCCCCCAACCGCGTTTTCACGCGCAATCAGCTGCTTGACGAGGTATGGGGATTTGACTACTTCGGCGATTCCAGAACCGTCGATGTTCACGTCAAGCGCCTGAGAGAGAAGCTTGAGGGCGTATCCGACAAATGGTGCCTCAAGACCGTGTGGGGCGTGGGCTACAAGTTCGAGGTCCACGAGTAAGGCTTCGCCATGAAGAGTATTTACCTCAGAAACTTCACCGCGACGGCGCTGCTGGTGCTGACCTGCTTTATCCTTGTGGCGTTCTCGTTCTTGGGGATAGGCAGGCTGTACCTCATACGCGAGTACAAGAGCGACATGGTCGCGAGCGCCGAGGAGGTATCGCGCACGGCGGCGGCGGTGGGTCAGAATGACTCTATGAACAGCTGGCTGCTGAGCATGATAATAAGCGCGATATCGCGCTCTACCGGGAACCATATCTTCATCACCGACGCGACCGGGCTTGTCATGTCCTGCTCCGACCAGACACCGATGTGCAAGCATTACGGGACGCTGCTGCCGGAAGACATCATGGCCGAGATAAAAAGCGGTCAGGAGACGGAGATAAGCACGCTCGGCGGGATGTACACGAATCCCCGCTATATCGTCACCCACGAGATAACGCGGGAGACGGACGGCGAACTCATGGGCTATGTGTTTGTGACGAACGCACCGGATAATATTCTCAGCAACTGGTCGACATTTGTGCTGATCGCGACGGTCATCGCGGTGCTCGTGCTGTGCATGTCGCTTGCGGTGTCGCTTGTTTACTCCAAGCGTATGGCGCGGCCGCTGGATGAGATAGCGGCGGCGTCGAGAAAGTTCGCGAGAGGAGACTTCTCCGTGCGCGTAAAGCAGCAGGAGGATCCGACAGATGAGATGGGCGCGCTCATCGACTCGTTCAACAAGATGGCGGACTCACTCCAGAACGCGGAGAACCGCAGGAGCGAGTTTATCGCGAATGTTTCCCACGAGCTGCGCACGCCGATGACGACGATCGCCGGTTTTGCCGACGGCATACTCGACGGGACGATCCCGAAGGATCAGGAGACAAAGTACCTCACCTCGATAAGAGACGAGACGCGCAGGCTCTCCCGCCTTGTGCGCGATATGCTGGACGCTTCGCAGACGAGAGCCAGAGCCGCCGACCCGAGCAAGCGCACGGTGTTTGACCTGACGGAGCTTGTACTTCAGACGCTGCTCAGCTTTGAGGCGCGCGCGACGCAGAAGAACCTTGATGTCGATCCGCAGCTGCCTGAGAACCACATAATGGTCATCGCCGACAAGGACGCGATCACTCGGGTAATATATAACCTCCTCGATAACGCCGTGAAGTTTGCGACTCCCGGCAGCTGCCTCACGCTGAGACTGTACAGGGACGCGCAGAAGGCCTATGTCTCTATAAAGGACATAGGCGAGACGATACCGCAGGACGATCTGCCGTTTATTTTCGACCGTTTCCACAAGTCCGACCGCTCGCGCAGCCTTGATAAGGACGGCGTCGGGCTGGGGCTGTATCTGGTGAAGTCGATAATCAACAGCCATGACGAGGACATAGCCGTGAAGAGCGAGGACGGCGCAACAGAGTTCGTCTTCACGCTCAAGCTGGCCGATAAATAAAAGGATTAAAAGATATGAGCAATATGCAGGACTGGTATGCTCCGCTTGAGGAGCATACTTCACCGGAGAGCGAAAAGAAAAAGAGAAAGCCGGGTAAGGCATCATGGCGCATCGGCGGGGCTATACTGCTGGTCGTGCTGCTGATCGCGGCAAGCTCGCTGATCTTCTCCGGTTCGAACCAGAGAACCGAAGCGCCGTATATAAGCGGCGACGGCATGCCCGACGACTGGAACGATTACCTTGATAACTATTATCAGGTGACCGAGAGCAAGGACGCGGAGATAAAGCTGCCGCGCGCGGAGCTTGCGCCGGACTTCAAGGTGACGCTCTCCAACGAGCACGGTAAGGAGCTTAGCCTTCAGGAGCTGTATGACCAGTGCTCCAAGTCGATAGTCGCGATAAAGGGCTATCAGGACGGCGTCGACGGCTACTACTGGGGCAGCGGCATCATCCTTTCCGAGGATGGGCTGATACTCACAAACACCCACGTCATTGAAAACTGCGATACGGCAAGCGTGACGCTATTTGACAACAGCAGCTACGATGCGGCGCTCGTCGGTGCGGACAGCACGAGCGATATCGCGGTGCTCAGAATAGAGGCAACAGGCCTGACACCTGCGAGCTTCGGCGACAGCGCGGAGCTTGCCATCGGCGATAAGGTCGCGGCGATAGGCAACCCCTTGGGCGAGACCTTCCGCATGACGCTGACCGACGGGATAATCTCCGCGATAGACAGGGGCATCAGCTATAACGGCCACAGCATGACGCTGCTGCAGACCAACACCGCCATCAATGAGGGCAACTCCGGCGGCGCGCTGTTCAATATGTACGGTCAGGTGATCGGCGTGACGAACATGAAGATGATGTCCTCCTACTCAAGCATCGAGGGCATCGGCTTTGCGATACCATCGTCAACGATCGCGGCGGTCGCGGATTCGCTGATGCAGTACGGCGAGGTGCGTGGACGCACGGCGATAGGCGTCACCGTCGGCGCGATACCGGAGAACGTCACGAGCCACTATGACCTGCCCACCGGGCTTTATGTCTCGGCAGTCGAAGAGAAATCTGACGCTGCGGCAAAGGGCATACAGCAGGGCGACATCATCACCGCCGTGAACGGGAACCCGGCTTCCGCGACGAGCGATATCCTCACCGTGAAGAACACCCTCAGCGTCGGCGACACGATCACATTTACGATCTGGCGCGACGGAGAGACCTTTGACGTCGACGTCACATTAGTGGACGAAAACGATCTGAAGTAAACAGAAAATAAAGCAAGCACCCTCGGAACCGCAGCTGCGGTTCCGAGGGTGTTCGTTTACCAGAATCAATATCAGCGGCAGACGAAGCAGTGCCACTCTTCTTCGGACTTGTGATCGAGAATTTCAAAGCCGTTGGAGATAAGCGCGGCCTCGGTTTCAGGCCAGCGGTGCTCAATAATGCCGGAGCAGATGAACACTGCGCCCGGAGCCATGAACTGACACACGACGGCGGAGAGAGGAATGATAACGTCGGCAACGATGTTCGCGAGCACGAGCTGGTACCCGCCGCCGATGCGGGCGCGGAGAGAAGAGTCAGCGATGATATCGCCAGCCCACGCCGTCATTTTATCTGCACCGATGCCGTTGAGTGCCGCGTTTGACATCACTACGTCCGGAGCCTTAGGATCGATATCCACGCCGAGGCAGCTGTCACAGCCGAGGATGAGCGCGCCGATGCCGAGAATGCCGCTGCCGCAGCCGAGGTCGAGCACGCGCACGCCGGGCTTTGAAAACTCCTCGAGCGCGGCAAGGCACATGCGCGTTGTCGCGTGACTGCCGGTGCCGAAGATAAGGCCGGGGTCGAGCCTGAGCGGGAGCCGCCCGTCCTGCGGCGCTTCCTCCCATTCGGGTACGACGACGAGCTTTTCGCCGACCTCGATAGGCTTATAATACTCGCGCCAGTTGTTCTCCCAGTCGCTGTCCTCAACATAGCTTGTAGTAACATCGTCACAGGCGGCGTTGATGCGGCGGAGCACGGCAAGACCGTCCTCATCGTCGGTCAGATAGCACTTGATGCGGCTGACGCCGGCAAACTGGTTTTCAAGCTCATCATCCACATAGTCCCAATACTGGTGGTTCTGCTCGAGGAAATCCTTGAAATCCTCCTCATTCTCTATGACGAAGCCGCCGGCTCCCATGTCCGCCATTTCCTGACAGCGCGCGTCTATCTCCGCGCCGGGCGTGTTGACTGTGACTTCTATATAACGCATAGTATCCTCCCAAATTATATGTTTTTACTTGAAATATTCAAATCCGTTCCACGGGAAAACGGCTTCGGGCATGGCTGCAAAGCTCATGGCTTTGCCTGTCGCGGGGTGGCGGAAGCCGAGCGCGTGCGACCACAGGGCGAGCGCGCAGTCCCTATACCGGCTGCCGTATTTCACATCACCTACGAGCGGCATGGCGCGCGAGGAAAACTGAACGCGGATCTGGTGGGTGCGCCCGGTATGAAGAATGACGCGCAGCAGGGAAAGCTCGGGGAGCGCTTCAAGCAGAGCGTATTCAAGCTCCGCATCCTTGACTCCGCCGCGCTGCCGCTTCACGACGAAGGATTTGTTCTTTGACCGATCCCAGAAGAGCAGGTCGCGCAGCACGGCGCTGTCCTCTGCTGGGCATCCCTGCACGACGGCCAGATATTCCTTATGGAACTGCCGAGCCGCTATCTGCCGCGACAGCCCGGCGGCAGCGGCAGCCGTGCGCGCATAGACCATCACGCCGCCGACGGCACGGTCGAGCCGGTGGACGCAGTAAATGTCCCCGCCGAGCGCCTCCGACATCAGCCGCGGCATACCGGGCGCCTCTGACAGAATTCCGGCGGGCTTTACGCATATGACTACATCAGCATCCGAATATAGTATTTGCAGAGGCAAACAGCATCACCATGACCCTTTTTCAGCGTTTTTTCTATTCTACATCTTGTACGGCTTTTTTGCAACGGCAAGAAAAATTCTCGGAGCTTTTGTTAATTGACGGCGGACAGAGAAGCATGTTACCATCGGTGCAGAACGGTAAGATAATGGTGGAATTTGCGCGTTTTGATTAGGAGCTGGTTAAACTGAATGTTTCAAACGTGATCTCACTTCTTGGCGGCGTCGCCCTTTTCCTGTTTGGCATGACGCTTATGGGCGAAGGGCTGAAGAAGGCGGCGGGAAGCAAGCTGGAAATGGTGCTCTATAAGCTGTCGGGGACGCCGCTCAAGGGCGTGCTGCTCGGCACGGCGGTGACGGCGGTGATACAGTCGTCCTCCGCGACCTCGGTCATGGCGGTCGGCTTCGTGAACTCCGGGATGATGAAGGTCAGGCAGGCGATATCGGTCATCCTCGGCGCGCTTATCGGAACGAGTGTGACGGGCTGGATAATCTGCCTTTCGAGCCTTGAGGGCTCGGGCGGCTGGGTGTCGCTCTTTTCCACCTCGACGATAACGGCTGTCGTTGCCGTTATCGGGATCGTGCTCAGGATGTTTTCAAAGAAGCAGGCGAGCCACCATATCGGCGATATACTGCTGGGCTTTGCTGTGCTGATGTTCGGCATGCAGGCCATGAGCGCGGCGGTTTCCCCGCTGCGCGAGAGCGAGGCCTTCATACGTCTGCTGACAACGTTCTCGAATCCCCTGATCGGTATCCTTGTCGGCGCGATTTTCACGAGCGTATTGCAGAGCGCGTCCGCGGCGGTGGGTATTCTTCAGGCGCTGTCCATGACGGGGGCGGTGAGCTTCTCGGCGGCCTACCCGATCATCCTCGGAATTGCCATAGGCGCGGCGGTGCCCGTGCTGCTCTCGTCGCTCGGAGCCAAGGTAGACGGCAAGAGAACGGCGCTTGCGTATCTGGTGATAGAGATCATCGGAGTCGTGATATGTGCGGCGGCGTTTTACGGGGCTGACCTCATAGTTGACCTGCCGGTGAAGAGCAGGATAATGACGCCGGTCAGCATTGCGACGGTGAACTCGCTATTCAGAATCGCGACGACGCTGGTGCTGCTGCCGTTTATCGGAGTGCTTGAGCAGATAGTGACGGGCTTTATAAAGGAGAGCGAGGCTGAGAGAAACGTCAACGCCGAGTTTGACAGGCTCGATGAGCGCTTCCTTGAGCACCCGGCGCTTGCGATAGAGCAGTGCCGCCTGACCATAAACTCCATGGCGCGGACGTCGAGGGACAACATATGCTCCGCGATGACGCTGCTCTTCAGCTATGACGAGGAGCAGGCGAAGGAGATAGAGCGGACGGAGGATCTGGTCGACCGCTACGAGGATAAGCTCGGCACATATCTGATGAAGCTGACGAGAGCTGAGCTGAGCCGCGGTGACAGCGAGAGCGCCGCAAAGTACCTGCACACGCTCAGCGACTTCGAGCGAATCAGCGACCATGCGATGAATGTCTGCGAGACGGCGCGTGAGATATACGAAAAGAAGATACGCTTTTCGCCTGAGGGTGAGCGCGAACTGCTCGTCCTCAGCGGAGCGGTGAACGAGATACTTGAGCTGTCCGTCACGGCATTCATTGACGAGGACATAAACAGGGCTTACCGCGTGGAGCCGCTGGAGGAGCGGATAGACGTCCTGTGTGATGAGATGAAGCTGCGCCATGTGGATAGGCTCCAGACCGGGGACTGCTCGCTTCAGACGGGATTTGTCTTCAATGACCTGCTCACGAACTTCGAGCGCGTGGCCGACCACTGCTCGAATCTTGCTATTGCGATGATAGAGCTGCGGGACGACGCATACGATACGCATGACTATGTGATAAACCTCAAGGAGATGCACGCGCACAATTTCGACGAGCTCTACGGCTATTACGCGCAGAAATACGAAATATGAGACAAAACCGGAGGTGCTGTTTTGCACCTCCGGTTTTTGAATGTGCTGCGGAAAATAATATTTCGGTAATCTCTTTTTCTGTCTGCTATGCTATAATTCTGATATACTTGATGAGAGAGGGCGGCTGAAATGGCAGCGAATCGGATATTGCTGGTGGAGGACGATCACGCTATCGCGGACGCGGTGGCGCTGAACCTGCGCACTGTCGGCTATGAGGTCTCGGCGTTTGATGACGGCGGTGAAGCTGCGGCAACTTTGGAGAAGGATCATTCCTTTGACATTGCGCTGCTGGACATTATGCTGCCGGGGCTGGACGGCTTCGCGCTCTTTGCGCTGATGGAGAAATATAATATTCCCGTCATTTATATGACCGCCAAGACCGACAGCGAATCGGAAGTGCGCGGTCTCAAGGAGGGCGCGGAGGATTATATCGTCAAGCCCTTTGAGATCGTGACACTACTTGTGCGGATAGAAAAGGTACTGGCGCGCACCGGGCGGCTCAATCAGGTGTACCGCTTCCGGGACTTGACTTTGGACGCTGAAAACCGCACATTGACATACGCCGGTGAGCCGATCGACCTGCCGCCACTGGAGTTTGACGTGCTTGCGGTGCTGATGAAGAACAAAAACCGCACCGTCTCCCGTGAGCGGATCTTGAACGAGATATGGGGCGAGGACTATTTCGGGGATATCCGCACGGTGGATGTGCGCGTGGCGAATCTGCGGAAAAAGCTGAACCTATCCGAGGCAATCCGCACCATTTCAAAAGCCGGGTACCGGTTGGAGGAACGATGAAGCTGAGAACAAAACTGATGGCCCTCTGCGCGGCGCTGCTGCTTCTGGTGGCGATGAGCCTGACAGCGGCCATGCTCTGGCAGGTCCGGGCGCAGTCCTATGATATGCTTCTGGAAAGCAGTAATAAGACGCTTACAGAGCTGAGCACCACCTTTGAGCAGTCTGCCTACCGGGATTTTCCGGAGAACGGGGCCGCGTTGGAGACTTTTTTGACCTATTGCTTCCGCAGCTGCGGCGTTCCCGGGAGCGCTCTGCTCTTGGACGGGAAATGCCTGTACGCAGCCACCCCTATTGCGCCGGAGAAATATCTGGACGCTTCCAATGGGACAGCCGCATCTGCCAGAGCCTATGTCCAGGGAAAGCATTTTCTGATTCTAGGCAAGGCACTGGACATCCGGGAAAAAACGTGCAGAATATACCTGGTGGAGGACTCAGAACATATCTATGCCCAGCTCTGGCAGCTCAGCGGGCGGTTTGCGCTGCTGGCCTTGGTCATCGGACTGCTGGGCCTGGGGGGAGTCCAGCTCATCATCTCCCGGGTGCTTCGGCCTCTTTCCGAGCTGACCCAGGCAGCGGAGCGCATTGCCGGCGGCAACTACAGCCAGCGGGTCAGTGTCCTATCCTCGGACGAGGTGGGCAGGCTGGCCGGAAACTTTAACCGCATGGCCGCGGCGGTGGAGACCCACGTGGACACCCTGCGGGAGCAGAACCAGCGGCAAAAGCTCTTTATCGGGGCTGTGACCCACGAGCTGAAAACGCCCCTGACATCCCTGCTCCTGAATGTGAACACCCTGGAAACGGTCTATCTGCCCGAGGAAAAGCAGAAGGCGCTGCTTGCCAGCATGGATACCCAGCTCCATTGGCTGGAAACCATGGTGAAAAAGCTTCTGACCTTGCTTTCCATGCAGAAGAACGCCAGGCATTCGGAAAGCTCTGTGCCGGAGCTTTTGGAGCAGGTGCAAACGCTCACGGGACCGGTTTGCGCGAAATACGGCGTTTCTCTGAAAACGGTATGCCATGCGGATACCTTCTCTATGGACGGTGACCTCATGTGCAGCGCCTTGGTGAATCTGATTGAAAACAGCGCCAAGGCATCTACCCCCGGGGACATGATTGAGGTCCTGGCGGATAAAAAAGGATTCGCGGTCATGGACCATGGCCGGGGAATCCCGGAGAAGGACCTTGCCCGGGTCACGGACCCCTTCTACATGGGCGATTCCTCCCGCAGCAAGCAGTCCGGCGGCTTCGGCCTGGGTCTGGCCCTGGTGAAGGAGATCGCCGCCGTCCACGGCGGCAGGCTGGAAATCGAGAGTCGTCCGGGGCAAGGGACTACGGCGAGAATTACGTTGCCTCACCCGTAACCAAACGGTAATGTGCCGGTAAACTCTTTCTTTCGCGCCTGTGGTATTCTGGAACCATCCCAAGAACAGGAAAGGATGTGCTTTTATGAAAAAGAAACCCATGCGTCTGCTGACCGCCGCTCTGGCGCTGACAATGCTGTCGGGCTGCGGCGCGGCCCGGACAAACACAGAGAACACAGCGACGGAAACCAGTGTCAACCAGGCTATGCTCCTTGAAAAAAGCGGCCAGCCTCAGAGCCAGGACTACACCTTCCCGGAGGAATTCACCGGGGACTGGACGGCTCAGGAGGGGCGGCTCACCATCCACGCGGACGCGGAGGTTGTGGCGGACCTGGGAACCGTGCTGCCCACCGCCACCGTCACCCCCAGAGAATTCACCCAGGAGGACGTGGACAAGCTGTTTTCAGTGCTGCTGAAGAACAATCCGCTCTACGGCTATGTGCTGACAAAGCAGGAGTGCCAGGAACATATTGATTATACCAAATCCGATCAATGGAGATCAGAGACGGATGGTCCGACACGGACGCCGGAGCAGGTGGAACAGCGCCGCCAGGAATTGATCGACTATTACACAGAGTTGATGGCATCCGCTCCGGAAGAAAAGCCTATCATCCATGGCTTTGCCGATTCCGGCGAGCCGGATGAGATCAGTGGCACTGCCACGGTGGATGAAAAGGAATACGAGGTTTCCATTCAAAACGATGTAGGTAGTTCTTGGACAGTCGCAGTTATCCAGCGGCATGAATACAAGTATCGGAGCGGAGAGGAAGATTGGGGTGAGATATCCAAAGAAGATGCCGTTGCGTTGGGAAACGCTTTGATAGAGGAACTGGGCCTTGACAATATGGTGCTGGACGGTGTAGAGCCCGACAACCAGGGCGGCATCAAGGGCACATGGCAGCTTTACTACGTACCCTCTGTAAATGGTATTCCCATCCCCAGCATCCGAGAGGAGAACGTACGCACCGGCTCCGAGAAATTTGGCGGCTCCGGGACGGAGTATCAGTACTGGACCTACAGCGCCTCGGAGGAAAGCAATGCGGATACCGTTTCCTGGCAGATGGAACATGTTTCTATGGTTGTAGGGAAGGAAGGACTGCTGTCCTTCGGGTGGTATTCTCCCAGCAGTGAACCCATTGTCCAGGAGACCCAGACGGCGCTGATGCCTTTTGATGAAATCGCCGCAATTGCGGACACCATGCTGCCAGTGGTAGTTATCGGCCCTTCGGAGGCCAAAAGCCTGGCTGAAATTGACAAGATCAACGGAGTCAAGAGCTACATGGACGTGGACATTACGAAGGTATCTCTGTCCCTCATGCGCGTCAGGGACAAGGGGAGTCTGCAGGGCACGATTGTACCTGTGTGGGATTTCTGGGGCACCTACGACTGGTACGAGCAGGAGGAGTACGACACCCAGCCCTATATGAAAAAGGGCGAAAGCCTCACCACAGCGCCCATGCTGACCCTGAACGCTGTTGACGGAAACGTGGTCAGTCGAGAACTGGGATATTAAATTATAAATCGGAGACGCAAAACAGCGTCTCCGATTTATAATTTACGTAATTTAATAAACATAAAACAGTTTACATAATTATGCGCTGAAAAACGAATTGCCGTCAAAGGCGCAGGAGGAAAAGAGAAAGGCGACGGCACTGCGGTAGTCGGGCAGGGTCTTCGACTTGAACACAGCCTTGACAGCTTTCGACTCGCCGGGGAAGACGTGCTGCATATAAAACCACAGCTCCTTGAGCCGCGCCATGGCGTGCACCGTCGAAAGCCCCGAGGCGAGGAACTCTTCAAGCAGCGCATCATGGAAGCTTTGCAGCTCTTCGCGCTCGAGCGCCCTGCCACCGCGCAGCATGCGGAACAGCGCGGGGTTCGCGACGGCGCCGCGGCCGATCATAAGCCCCGACACCTCCGTGCAGCGCGCGAGCACGGCCTGCGCCGCGGCGGGGGAGAAAACATCTCCGTTATATTCAACGGGAAAAGGGAAGCTGCGAAGCTCTGAGGCGAAGCCGTCCACATCCGGGCGGCTTTTATACATCCCGGCGCGGTCACGGCTATGTACGATGAGCCGCGAGATGGGGTATTTGCGGTATATTTCGGCGATCGCGGGAAACTCCGCGGTATCGGCAAAACCCATGCGCGTCTTTACAGAGACGCGGATCGGGCAGGCGGCGAAGATATCCGCAAGAATACCGTCGAGCGCGGCGAGGTCGCGCAGCATGCCGGAGCCCTTATGCTTTGAGACAACGGTCCCCGATGGGCAGCCGACGTTGAGGTTGATCTCCTCATAGCCGAGAGCCTGAAACTCCTTTGCGATTGAGATAAAGGGCGCGGCGCTGCTGCACAGAAGCTGCGGGACGAGCGTCAGGCCGGGGTTATTCTCGGGCAGCGTGTCCCGGAAGCTGCTGATCTTATAATTGCCGTTGCCGTCGGGAGCGATGAATGGCGCGTAATAGACATCCGCGCCAGGGAACATACGCGCGTGAATGCGGCGGTAGATATATGAGGTGACGCCCTCCATCGGGGCAAAGCTGTAGATCATAACGCAGGTTCCTCTTCGAATACTTTTTTATCACTATACACTAAAAAAACAGAATAATAAAGATAAAATTATTTTCCGGCAGACATGAAAAATTAATAAATGTCCTGTATAATCAATTATTACAGAAAACCGGGAGGAATCATAAGTGAAGCATCCGACTCTTGTAAGAGTATTTTCGATAGTTTTAGCGATAATGTGCGTGATAATGCTGGGCGGAGGAGTGTCCGGTTTCGGCAAGGCGGCCAAAGAGCACAATGAGCGTATGGCTGAGGCGCAGCGCTATGAGGAGCGGATAGAGACCTACCGTCAGGCGGATGAGAAGCTTGCCGGCAGCATCAGCTATGACGACGCATACAAGGTGCTCAAGGAGCTGCTTGCAGAGCATGACGAGGAAGCTTCACAGCACAGGACCGATCTTGCGGAATACTCGGCAAAGAAGGGCGGCTACAAGATGGCGGCGTCTCTTATGGACGATGCAAAGCAGCAGCTTGCCGAGGCAAAGGCTCAGGTGGAGGAAGGGAAAAAGCAGCTCGCCGAAAAGGAAGAGCAGATGAAGTTCCTGATAGAACTCTATGAGAACAACAAGGAGCTTGTCGCGAACGGCATAAGCACCGCCGCAGACGGAAAGGCCGAGTGCGGCACTGAGGCTGCACGGCTTCAGGCCGTTGTGGATAAGCTCAACGCGCTTATCGCAGCGGAGCCCAAAGCACCGGAAGCGCCCACGGAACCGACCCTGGTAGAGAAGCCTGAGAACGAGAGCGACAGTGAAAAGATGGAGGAATATAACCGCTATCTTGAACAGAAAGCGGAGTACGATAAAAAGCTCGAAGAATATAACACGGAGCTTGAAAAATACAAAACAGAACACGAGGACTGGGAGAAGCAATGCGCCGAGGTAAGGGCGGAGGCCGATTTCTCCCAGAGCGCGCAGGTGCTGCGCAGCCAGGTCGGTGCGCTTGAGGCGCTGGGCGAGGAGATATCCGCAGCGCTGCCGCCGGATATAGCGGGCAGCGGGATAGGCGATGAGATAAGCGCGGGTATCCTGGAGCAGATAGACCGGCTGGACGGAATGGACGAGAGCGCGATGAGCAATGAGGAGTTCCTTTCGAACGCTGGGACGCTTATTTCCGCACTCGGCCAGATAAGCAGCGGCTACGGCGCGGCAGGCGATGCGCTCTCATCGATAGACAGCAAGATAGGCGAGGCTGTTGGCGCTATCGAGCAGGCAAAAGCTCAGCTCACATCAGCCGAGGAAATGTTAAAGAAAGGCGAAGCGGAGCTCCAGACGCAGCTTGCAAACCTCTGGTACAACATGGGCGAACTCGACAAGGACGGGGAGCGCCTTGAAGAGGAAAAGGGCAAGCTCGATAATGAGGCCGATAAGCTCTCAAAGCAGTTGCTTGACGCCGATGAGATAAAGGAACTGGAAAACAAGCGCACCTCGATGAAAATCCTGCTGACAAAACCGGCGTCTGTCAAGGCAGCGGTCGAAGCGGGCGGCGATGTTGCCGAGAGCGCCGGAATGTATCTAACCGAGTACCGGAGCGAAACGCAGCGGCTGTTTACCTGGCGCGTGATAATGTGCACGCTTGCGGTATTCGGCGCGCTGGCGGGCTTTGCCGGGATACCGGCGGCCTTTGAAAAGACGAAGAAGCGCTTCTGGCTGATAGCGCCGGCGGCAATATGCCTTGTGTGCGCCTGTGCTGCCGACGGGATAAGCATGTATCTCGGGCTCGGGCAGATGTACACGGTGATAGCGGCGGCGATATTCGCCGCGGTGCAGCTTGCTGCGGCGCTGCCCAAGGCAAAGACTTGAGTTTATGTACATAGGAAAAAGGATCATGGCTGCCGCGCTGGCGGCGCTTATGGCGCTGTCGCTTTCCTGCTGCGCAGCAGATGAGACGGACGCAGAGCAGCCGGCGGCAACGCTGGTACCGACGCCGATAGTAATACCGTCGCCAACTCCATCGCCGACCCCTACGCCGAAGCCTGTTTCACCTGAGGTGCAGGCGCTGATGGGGCTGAACGCGCAGACGGCGGAGGAGAGAAACCGGCGCGAATACATGACCGGGCGGCTCGTGATACCGAGCGCGGCGGTGAATGTGGCGCTGTTCTCGGACGGCGAGGGAGAAGACGAAGCGCAGATACGGCAGACGATATGCGACGCCGAGGACAGCGCCGCGATATATTCCGACGGTATAGGCATAGTTATCGCAGATCACAACAATCAGACGTTTCAGCTCCTGAGCGAAGTGCAGCCGGGGGATCGGGCATATATCCTGCGCGGTGAGAGCATAACGACTCTCGAATGCGGCATAAAGTTTGACGGGCGCAACGACGGCGATGGCGTGACGGATGCTGACGGCGTACCGGCGACGTATTACGCGGAATATATCTGCTACACCTGCGGTACGGATTGGACGAATGTAAAGATCGTCGGCTTCAATGTGATCGACGAGGATCTTTTTTGACGGAGGAGCGGCTATGATACTGTATTTCAGCGGGACGGGCAACAGCGAGTATATCGCGCGCAGGATCGCCAAGGCCACCGGGGACGAGATACTGTCTCTCAATGAGCGGATCAGAAACGGGAACGCCGCCGCGGTCAGGACGGAAAGGCTCGTGTTTGTCACGCCGACCTACGGCTGGCGCATCCCGCGCCTTGTCGAAAAGTGGATAGATGAGACGGAGTTTTACGGTGACGAACTGTCGGCGTGGTTCATTATGAGCTGCGACAGCGAGATAGGCAATGCCGCAAAGTACAACGCGCGCCTTTGCGAGAGAAAAGGCTTTGCGTATATGGGTACGGAGCAGGTCATCATGCCGGAAAACTATGTGGCCATGTTCGCCGTGCCGGAGCGGGATGAAGCGATAAAGATCGTTGCCGCGCGCACAGGACAGATCGCGGACGCGGCGGAGCGCATTGCAAACGGCGAGCCGTTCGCAGCGGTGCCTGTGAAGCTTATCGACCGTATATACAGCGATATCGTGAACCCGTTGTTTTACAAATGCTTTGTTAAAGACAGCAAGTTCTATGTCAAGGACAGCTGCATCAGCTGCGGCAAGTGCGCACGCGAGTGCCCGACGCACAGCATCAGCATTGAGAACGGCCGCCCAGTGTGGGGAGGGCATTGCACGCACTGCATGGCCTGCATATGCGATTGCCCTGCGGCGGCGATAGAGTACGGCAAGGCGAGCATCGGCAAGCCGCGCTATCACTGCCCGGTGGAAGCAGAATGAATCAAAGCCTACCGGCGGAACTATTGTTTCCGCTGGTAGGCTTTGCTGTGTTTATACCCCAGTCCCGTCAAAGGCGGGGATCATTTCGGCGGTGGCGGAATCCGGTTCCTGCCAGAAGCCGTCGAGGTGGCGCACGGACATATAGTGGATGAGCGCGCTGTTCGTCTCACTGTCGATGCGCCCGGAGAGCTCCAGAAAGTTCTCAAGCCCCGGCATGGGCGTGTACTGGCTCATAAGAGAGAAGAGTACACTGCCGCGCGGGAACTCATCGGCGGCAAAGTCAATGACGTTCATCGCGTCCTCGCTCCTGCCGGGGAGGATGAGGTGCCGTATAAGGACACCGGAGCGGAGCATACCGCTTTCATCGAGGACGTATGGCCCGGTCTGGCGGTACATTTCCTTTATAGCGGCGCGCGCGATCTGCGGATAGTCCTCCGACGCGCTGTACCGCTTCGCGGCGGCACTGTCCCAATATTTGAAATCGGGCATGTATATCTGCACAAGCCCCGAGAGCTGCTGCAGCGTCTCGACGCTCTCATAACCGGAGCTGTTCCAGACGACGGGGATGCCAAGTGAGAGCCCGGAGAGCGCTTCGGCGATCGCCGGAGTATAGTGCGTACCGGTGACGAGGTCTATACACGACACGCCCTCGTCGCGCAGGTGCAGCATTATCTCACGCAGGCGCGGGACGCTGACGCTCTGGCCGCCCTCGCCGCGGCTTATTTCCCGGTTCTGGCAGAACACGCAGCGGAGATTGCAGCCGGTAAAGAATATCGCCCCGGCGCCGCCGCTGCCGCATATGCATGGCTCCTCACCGAAGTGCGCCGCGGCTCTCGCGATGCGCGGCAGGAGGGGGCTTCGGCACACGCCCGCAGGCGCCTCATCGCTGCGAGCAGCGCCGCATCTGCGGGGACATAGATCACATGACAGTTCCATAGACGGAAAACCTCATAATTACACACGATTGACAAATTGCTGTCATATACAAAATGACAAGAAAATCCCAATTAACGGGACTAATTATAGACCATATTTGTGTATTATGCAAGAATAATCAAAAATTGAAAAAAAGTACATGATTTTTTCAATTTTTGTGCTAAAATGATTTTGAAATCAAGGATGCGGTAACATATTTCCCGGAGAGGGACGGTCGCGGAGGTTAGTTCAAATGCTTGATATTGTTCTTGTCGAGCCGGAGATACCGCATAACACCGGAGCGATAGCCCGCACCTGCGCCGCGACCGGCGCAAGGCTGCATCTGATAAAGCCGCTCGGCTTTGATATCTCCGATAAAATGGTAAAACGCTGCGGGCTTGATTACTGGTACCTTGTAGATATCAGCGTTTACGAAAACCTTGACGAGTTCTTCGAGAAGAACGGCGACGGCAATATTTATCTTGCCACGACCAAAGCGCCGCGCGCTTACACCGAGGCCGACATGAGCGGGGATGTTACGCTGATGTTCGGAAAGGAAACGGCGGGGCTGCCGGAATGGCTGCGCGAAAAGTACCGCGACAGATGCATACGCATCCCTATGATCAGTGAGGCCCGGAGTCTGAATCTTTCAAACTCCGTTGCTATATTAGCTTATGAAGCACTGCGCCAGCAGGGATTTCCGGGGCTGCTGGGTACCGGCTCCATGGCGGAATGAACGAATATTATTTTTAGGAGGACGTACCATGAACTACAACAAGAAGACCGTCTATGATGTTGATGTCAAGGGCAAGAAGGTCCTGCTCCGCTGCGATTTCAACGTGCCGCAGGACAAGGCGACCGGTGAGATCACAAGCGACAAGCGTATCGTTGCCGCTCTCCCCACCATAAAGTACCTGCTCGAAAACGGCGCGGCAGTCATCGCCTGCTCCCACCTCGGCAAGCCCAACGCCACTTTCGAATCCTTCGTGAAAAAGCAGACCGAGAAGGGCAAGGATCCTGCTACCCTCACTGAGGAAGCGTGGAAGAAGTCCCTTAAGAAGCTGACCCTCGCTCCCGTTGCAAAGCGCCTGAGCGAACTGCTCGGCATGGAAGTCATCTTTGCGACCGACACCGTCGGCGAGGATGCAAAGGCAAAGGCCGCAGCCCTCAAGCCCGGCCAGATCATGCTGCTTGAGAACCTGCGCTTCGACAAGGGCGAGACCAAGAACGACCCCAAGTTTGCTAAGGCTCTGGCTGACATGGCAGAGATCTTCGTTTCCGATGCATTCGGCACCGTGCACAGAGCACACGCTTCCACCGCAGGCGTCGCAGCTTACCTGCCCGCATACTCCGGTCTGCTCGTCGACAAGGAGCTGTCCATCATGGGCAAGGCTCTTGACGATCCCAAGCGCCCCTTCGTCGCTGTCCTCGGCGGCGCAAAGGTCTCCGATAAGATAAACGTCATCAACAACCTCCTTGAGAAGGCTGACACTGTCATCATCGGCGGCGGCATGGCTTACACCTTCAAGAAGGCGCAGGGCTACGAGATAGGCCAGAGCTTGCTCGAGGCAGACCGCATCGACTACGCAAAGGAAATGATCGCAAAGGCAGAAGCCAAGGGCGTCAAGTTCCTGCTGCCTGTTGACAACTACTGCGCAGCCGAGTTCTCCGCGGATGCCGAGCCCGTCCTCTGCGAGGGCAACATCCCCGACAGCCTCATGGGCATGGACATCGGCCCCAAGACCATCGAACTGTTCTCCAACGCCGTAAAGGGCGCCGGCACCATCGTCTGGAACGGACCTATGGGCGTGTTCGAGTTCGATAAGTTCGCCACCGGCACCAAGGCTATGGCAAAAGCGCTGGCAGAGAGCGGCGCGATCACCATCGTCGGCGGCGGCGACAGCGCGGCTGCAGTTGAGAAGCTCGGCTATGCCGATAAGATCACCCACATCTCCACCGGCGGCGGCGCATCCCTTGAATTCCTTGAGGGCAAGGAGCTGCCGGGTGTGGCATGCCTGCTCGATAAGTAAAAATAATAAACCGTGCAGATGCTCGAAAGAGCATCTGCACAGCAGTGTATTAAAAAGTCTGGAGGATCACTATGAACAGAAAGTACCGCAAGACTGTGATTGCCGGCAACTGGAAGATGAACATGCTGGCATCAGAGATAAAGCCCTTTATGGAGCAGCTGAAGGAAAACCTCCCCAAGACCCGCGCATGTGACGTAGTGCTCTGCACTCCCGCACCTCTGCTGCCCGCAATGATAAAGGCGGGGAAGGACTGCAAGGTTGCCGCCGGCGGACAGGATGTTTCCAAGTACGAGAAGGGCGCATACACCGGCGAGGTGTCCGCTGCCCAGCTTGCCGATATCGGCGCAAAGTACTGCATCGTCGGCCACTCTGAGCGCCGCCAGTACCACGGTGAGGATGATATGCTCATTAACGCCAAGGTCAAGGCGCTTCTTGAAAAGGGCATCATTCCCATCATCTGCGTCGGCGAGAGCCTTGAGCAGCGCGAGATGGATCTCACTATGGAGTATGTTGCATATCAAGTCAAGGCTGCTCTCAGCGGAGTTGACGCAAGCCAGCTTCGCCGCTGCATCATCGCATACGAGCCCATCTGGGCTATCGGCACCGGCAAGACCGCTACCGCCGAGCAGGCTGAGGAAGTCTGCCAGGGCATCCGTGCGGTCGTCCGCGGCATTTATGGCGCGCGCCCCGCACGTGCGGTCAGCATTCTCTACGGCGGCAGCATGAACGCAAAGAACGCATTCGAGCTGCTTGCACAGCCTGACATTGACGGCGGTCTTATCGGCGGCGCGTCCCTCAAGCCGGTCGACTTCTCCGAGATAGTCAAGGCCACCGACCAGGACTGATACGGTTACTATTGCGATTGTATAAGTAAGAAGGTATCACAAATGTCTAAAAAAGCAGTTCTTATAATTCTTGACGGCTACGGCCTCGCAGCTCCGACTGCCGGCAATGCCGTTGCGCAGGCGAAGAAGCCGAACCTTGACAAGCTGTTTTCGTCGAATCCCTACTCCACGCTTTCCGCATCCGGGCTTGATGTCGGTCTGCCCGCCGGTCAGATGGGCAACTCCGAGGTCGGCCACACCAACATGGGCGCCGGCCGCGTAGTGTTCCAGATCCTGCCGAAGATGACGCAGGAGATCGAGAACGGCAAGTTCTTCCAGAATGCTGCCTACATCAAGGCCATGGAGGACGCCAAGGCAAACGGCAAGGCTCTGCACATCATGGGTCTGATGTCCACCGGCGGCGTTCACAGCCACCTGACGCACGTCTTTGCGATACTCGATATGGCAAAGCAGCGCGGCGTTGAAAAGGTCTATGTCCACTGCTTCCTCGACGGGCGCGATGTCGCACCCAAGAGCGGCGCAGGCTTTGTCGCACAGCTCAATGACAAGTGCAAAGAGCTCGGTAATGCGAAGATCGCCACCATTCAGGGACGCTTCTGGGGCATGGATCGCGACAAGCGCTGGGACCGCGTAGAGAAGGGCTACAACGCCATCGTCTGCGGCGAGGGCGTTATGGACTCCGATCCTGTCCACGCTGTTGAGGCGAGCTATGCAAACGATGTTACCGACGAGTTCGTCGAGCCGGTCGTCGTCTGCCCCGAGGGCGTTATCAATAAGGACGACAGCGTCATCTTCATGAACTTCCGCCCCGACCGTGCAAGAGAAATGACCTGGGCGCTGAACCTTGAGGACTTCGATGGCTTCGAGAGAAAGAAAGTCGTCTGCCCGCTGAGCTATGTCTGCACCGCGCAGTATGACGAGACTCTGCCTCTGCCCATTGCATACCCGCCCGAGGTCATCAAGAACACCCTCGGCGACTATGTCAGCCACTGCGGGCTCAAGCAGTTCCGCGTTGCCGAGACCGAGAAGTATGCGCATGTCACCTTCTTCTTCAACGGCGGCGTCGAGAAGCAGGAAGAGGGCGAGGACAGATGCCTTGTGCCATCCCCGAAGGAGTTCCCGACCTATGACCTCGTTCCTCAGATGAGCGCGGCAAAGGTCGCCGACAAGTGCATCGAGGCCATTGCCTCCGACAAGTATGACCTTATCGTCTGCAACTTCGCAAACTGCGACATGGTCGGCCACACCGGCGTCATGGAAGCGGCTGTCAAGGCCGTTGAAACTGTCGACACCTGCATGGGACGCATCATGGAAGAGGTCGCAAAGCACCCCGATACCGTGCTGCTCGTCACTGCTGACCACGGCAATGCCGAGTGCATGTTTGATGAAAACGGCAAGGTCAACACCGCACACACCACGAACCTTGTTCCGTTCACCGTCTGCATGAAGGGCATCGAGCTCAACAACGGCAAGCTTGCCGACATTGCCCCCACAATTCTTCAGATAATGGGACTCAAGCAGCCGGAGGAAATGACCGGCGTATCGCTCATCAAGTGAGCAGACCCGGCCAGTGAGCGGCCGGTACATAAGTTTGTTTATTCTATTTTTTAGAGAATGGAAGGGAAAACGATATGATCTACACCACAGAAGTAAAGAATATGTGCCCCGTTGCAAAGGGCGCGTATCACGGCCCCGCTCCCATCCCCGAGGAGGGCAAGTGGGTCCAGGCCAAGGAAATCTCCGATATCTCCGGCTTTACCCATGGCATCGGCTGGTGTGCTCCTCAGCAGGGCGCATGCAAGCTGACCCTGAACATCAAGAAGGGCATCATTGAGGAAGCTCTGGTCGAGACCATCGGTTGCTCCGGCATGACCCACTCCGCAGCAATGGCTTCCGAGATCCTCATCGGCAAGACCATTCTTGAGGCCCTCAACACCGACCTCGTCTGCGACGCTATCAACACCGCAATGCGCGAACTGTTCCTCCAGATCGTTTACGGCCGCTCCCAGTCTGCTTTCTCCGAAGACGGCCTTGCTGTCGGCGCCTCTCTGGAAGACCTCGGCAAGGGTCTGCGCTCCCAGGTCGGCACCATGTTCGCGACCAAGGAAAAGGGTCCGCGCTACATGGAACTCACCGAAGGCTATGTCACCCGCATCGCTCTGAACAAGGACGATGAGATCATCGGCTACGAGTTCGTTTCCCTCGGCAAGATGATGGACTTCATCAAGAAGGGCATCGATGCAAACGAGGCTCTCGAGAAGGCCAAGGGTCACTACGGCCAGTGGGACAACGCTGTCAAGTACATTGACCCGCGTCAGGAATAAGAGAAGGAGGACAATCTAATGGCTCTGTTTGAGAATTACGAGAGAAGAATAGACAAGATAAACGGCGTCCTCGCTCAGTACGGCATCGGCTCTGTCGAGGAATGCAGAGAGATCTGCAAGGGTATGGGCTTCGACCCGTACGAGATCACCGCAAGCATCCAGCCCATCTGCTTTGAGAACGTCCGCTGGGCATACTGTGTCGGCGCGGCTATCGCAATCAAGTCCGGCGCAAAGAACGCTGCCGAAGCTGCAAAGTACATCGGCATCGGCCTTCAGAGCTTCTGCCTCGACGGCTCCGTCGCTGACGACCGCAAGGTCGGCCTCGGCCACGGCAACCTCGGCGCAATGCTGCTGAGCGATGAGACCAAGTGCTTCGCATTCCTCGCGGGTCACGAGTCCTTCGCCGCCGCAGAAGGCGCGATCGGCATCGTCAAGAACGCAAACAAGGCTCGCAAGCAGCCCCTGCGCGTCATCCTCAACGGCCTTGGCAAGGACGCTGCCCAGATCATTTCCCGTATCAACGGCTTCACCTATGTCCAGACCCAGTTTGATTACTACACGGGCGAGCTGAAGATCGTCCGCGAGATCCGCTACTCCGAGACCGAGCGCGCAGACGTGCGCTGCTACGGCTGCGACGATGTCCGCGAGGGCGTTGCCATCATGCACTTCGAGGGCGTTGACGTTTCCATCACCGGCAACTCCACCAACCCCACCCGCTTCCAGCATCCTGTTGCAGGCACCTACAAGAAGGAATGCATCGAGCAGGGCAAGAAGTACTTCTCCGTCGCATCCGGCGGCGGCACCGGCCGTACTCTCCACCCGGACAACATGGCAGCCGGCCCCGCTTCCTACGGTATGACCGATACCATGGGGCGTATGCACTCCGACGCTCAGTTTGCTGGCTCCTCTTCCGTGCCCGCGCATGTTGAGATGATGGGCTTCCTCGGCATGGGCAACAACCCGATGGTCGGCGCGACCGTCGCTGTCGCAGTTGCTACCGCTGAGGCAATGAAGAAGTAATCCGGTTCTAGAAAAACAGGATAAACACACATGAAAAGACGCCTGATAATAACAGTCAGGCGTCTTTTTTGGGAAGGAGCATCTGATATGGCTATTCTGATCGCGTTTTACTCCCGCGCGGGAGAGAATTATTTTGGCGGAGCATACCGCCGCGTTTCCGCCGGCAACACCGAAAAGGCGGCAGGAATGCTCGCGGAACTCACCGGCGGTGAGCTTTATAAGATCGAACAAGCGCAGCCCTATTCCGAAAACTATAGGACCTGCGTTAACGAGGCGAGGGATGACCTGCAAAAGAAAGCACGCCCGGAAGTTTTGAACCTGCCTGATGATCTGGACGCTTACGACGAGATATATCTCGGCTACCCGAACTACTGCGGCACGATGCCGATGGCGGTATACACTTTCCTTGAGCACTATGACTTCACCGGCAAGACTATTCACCCGTTCTGCACCCACGAGGGCAGCGGGCTTGCGGGCACGGTGAGGGATGTTCAGAAAGCAGCGCCGGGCGCGGTGGTCACAAAGGGTCTGGCGATCCACGGCAGCAGCGTGGACGGCGCAAAGGCCTCGCTTGAGAAGTGGGTCAAGGAGATACGTTAAAACAGCAGCCCCCAATACCGAAAACGGGTATTGGGGGCTGCAGACTGTCAAAAAAGTATTTTTGCCAGTCTGCTTGAAAATCTGAACTTTCAAAAAAAGTTCAGATTTTATTCTTATTGGACGTGAAAGACACCCCTCCTGGGTTTCTTTCACCGTATCTTCCTTCCCGTAACTTTATGTGCCTACGTGTTCTCTGACACGCTCGCTATATCTGATGAGACCTTACAGTATTTTTTGACGAGCCTGCAGTAGGCGTTTCCGTACAGCTCCACCAAGCGAAGAAGCTCGGCGCTTTCCTTTTCGCCCATTTCATGCATTGCGGCCTCCTCCTGACGAAGCAGGGGGACGATAACATCACCGCAGAGCTGTCGGCCTTTTTCGGTCAGGGTGATGCCCTTATTCTTGCGGTTTTCGGGCAGCTCGCGGAGCTCGTCATAATTCGCAGCGCCGTAATGGTAGCTGATGACGGAGGAGATACCATAGATATAACCGCCGTAGCTTGCGGAAAGAATGGTCTGCGCGGAGAGAATGACGGCCGCGCCCGCGATGCCGAGGGGGATGACGGCGATGAGCACATAGTCAAGTACCATGTTTGTAACGCCGCCCGCGATGGACAGCCAGATGCCGAGACCGGGCTTGCCTGCCGCCACAAAGAACATTTGCAGCACCACGCGGAAATTTGCTTCTGTTAATTCGGGGCGCGCTATGATAAAATAGAAGCCGCCGATAAAATATGGCTCAGAATGAAATGAACTTCCGGAGTATAACTGATGATAGATAAAATGCTGATCCGTGGAGCAAAGGTCCACAATCTGAAAAATATTGACGTAGACATTCCGCTCGGCAAGATCGTCGGAATCGCGGGCGTGTCGGGCTCGGGCAAATCATCGCTCGCGCTGGGCGTGCTGTACGCCGAGGGCTCGCGCCGGTACCTTGAGGCGCTCTCAACTTATACACGCCGCCGCATGACACAGGCGTCGAAAGCGAGCGTGGACGAGGTCTTGTATGTCCCTGCCGCGCTGGCGCTGCATCAGCGACCCGGTGTGCCGGGTATACGCAGCACCTTCGGCACGGGAACGGAGCTGCTGAACAGTCTGCGGCTCATGTACTCCCGCCTTGCGCGCCACCGCTGCCCGAATGGGCACTATCTTGAGCCAAGCTTGGCAGTCGCCGCGGGGAAAGAACTTGTGTGTCCCGAGTGCGGCGCGCGGTTTTACGCCCCGTCTGCTGAGGAGTTGGCGTTCAACTCCCAAGGCGCATGTGAAAAATGCGGCGGCACGGGCAGCGTCCGTACGGTGGATATGGCATCTTTGGTGCCAGACGAATCGCTCAGTATCGACGATGGCGCGGTCGCGCCGTGGAACAGCCTTATGTGGTCACTGATGACCGATGTGTGCCGGGAGATGGGCGTGCGCACCGATGTGCCTTTCCGCGAGCTGACAGCGCAGGAGCGGGAGATAGTCTTTCACGGTCCGGCGGAGAAGAAGCACATCTTCTATCATGCGAAGAATTCCAATCAGGCGGGGGAGCTGGACTTCACCTACTTCAACGCTGTCTACACCGTGGAGAACGCGCTTACCAAGGTCAAGGATGAAAAGGGCATGAAGCGCGTGGAGAAGTTTCTGAAAGAGGATATCTGCCCGGAGTGCCGCGGCACGCGGCTGTCCGCTGCTGCACGTGCTCCGAAGCTGCGCGGGATATCGTTAGATGAGGCCTGCACCATGACGCTCTCGGAACTCGTAGAGTGGGTGCGGGGCGTGCCGGGCAGTCTCCCGGAGGAGATGCGCCCGATGGCCGAAAGCATCTGCGAAGCCTTCCTCAGCGCGGCGAAGCGGCTTATTGACTTAGGGCTGGGCTACCTGACGCTTGACCGTTCGGCGGCTACGCTCTCTACCGGCGAGCGCCAGCGGATGCAGCTTGCACGCGCCGTGCGCAACCGTACAACGGGCGTGCTCTATGTGCTGGACGAACCGTCAATCGGCCTGCATCCGTCCAACATCGTGGGGCTTACCGGCGTGATGCACGACCTTGTTGCTGACGGCAACTCGGTCATTTTAGTAGATCACGACACGCAGATATTAAAGGAAGCGAACTGGATAGTTGAGATGGGACCCGAGGCGGGCGCAAAGGGCGGGCATGTCATTGCGCAGGGGACGATACCGGAAATTGAAAATAATCCCGCGTCTCAGATAGGTGCGTTCCTCGCCGGGAGAGCCGAGATGAAGCTGAGAAGCTGCGCTGAAAAAGAAAAGCTGTTCACGAACGGCACTATCCACCTTTCAACTTCACAGATACACACGGTGAAGCCCTTGGAGGTCGATATTCCTAAAGGACGGCTCACCGTCGTCACCGGCGTGTCCGGCTCCGGGAAAACGACGATGGTGCTGGAAAGTCTTGTCCCGGCTCTGGCCGCGATGATCGAGGGGCGGGCGCTGCCGCAGCATATCCGCGCGATAGACGCAGAGGGGATACAGCACGTAAAGCTCATTGACGCAACGCCGATAGGCATCAACGTCCGCTCGACTGTCGCCACCTACGCCGGTGTGCATGACGAGCTGCGCAAGCTCTACGCAAAATCGCCCGATGCGAAAAAGCACGGATATAAGGCCAGTGACTTTTCCTACAATACCGGCTCTCTGCGCTGTCCCGGCTGCGACGGGACAGGTGTAGTAAGTCTCGACGTTCAGTTCCTCCCGGACGTGGACGTCCCGTGCCCGGACTGCCGCGGCTCGCGCTACGCGAGGGCGGCCTACGGCGTGAAGCTCACGAATAAAGCGGGCGCAGGTGCTTCACTTCCGGAGCTTATGGACATGGACGTTAACTCCGCTATCGAGTTCTGCAAAGATATGAATACAGTCGTCCAGAAGCTGAACGTTCTGAAGCAGCTTGGCCTCGGCTATCTTACGCTTGGCGAGGAAACGCCGAGTCTGTCCGGCGGCGAGGCGCAGCGCCTGAAGCTTGCAAGCGAAATAGGCAGGACGCAGACGGATTCCGTGTTTGTGTTCGACGAGCCGTCCATCGGCCTGCACCCGCTGGATGTGCAGGTGCTGCTGAAGGTATTTCAGGCGCTTCTGGATAACGGCGCGACGGTCGTTGTCATCGAGCATGACCTTGACGTTATCCGAAATGCCGATTATGTCATCGACATAGGGCCGGGCGGCGGAGACGCGGGCGGCAGGATAGTGGCCTGCGGAACGCTGCGGGAGATACAGGAAAGCGGTGACAGCATTACTGGACGGTACCTGTAATGCCAGAAATCTGAGAGAGGGGAGCAATATGATAGGGCCTGATCCGAATAAAATTTATCCGAATGAAAACATCAAACAGGTCGTGTATATCAAAAACGTCATTACGCGCAAAAACATTATCGCCGGCGATTACAGCTATTACGACGATGTAAACGGAGCGGAACGCTTTGAGGAGCACGTCACACATCATTACGATTTTATAGGTGATAAGCTTATTATCGGCAAATTCTGCGCCATAGCGAGAGGAATAGAGTTTGTCATGAACGGCGCGAACCACAGAATGAACAGCGTGACGACCTACCCATTCAACATAATGGGCGGCGGCTGGGAAAAGTTCGCGCCGACGCTCGACGAGCTGCCGCTCAAGGGCGATACTGTCGTCGGAAATGATGTGTGGATCGGACAGAATGTGACCGTCATGCCGGGGGTACATATCGGCGACGGCGCGATCATTGCCGCAAATTCCGTAGTGGCAAAGGACGTTCCCGCCTACTGCGTTGCGGGAGGGAACCCGTGCCGGGTGATACGGCAGCGGTTTGATGAAGAACTCACGGAGTACCTACTGAAGCTCAGATGGTGGGATTGGGAACCGGACAAAATTTCCCGTAGCATGGAAGCCCTGTGCAGCGGAGACTTGACTAAAATCAGAAACATTCGGGACTGAACAATAGAAATGCCCCGGCATCTGTGAAAGCAGATGCCGGGGCAATTAAGTTATATGGTTGTAAACTAAAAGTTGGGGTACCCGGGTAAACCTGGGCACTCCAACTTTTAG